>PPYE01482743.1_pt1 | contig 135201 bp, 103 predicted proteins | sample 1559881 | NCBI WGS metagenome assembly PPYE01 (sample SAMN08240022, study PRJNA423297) | Human gut metagenome, whole genome shotgun sequencing project.
TAAGGGGGGTAAAACGAAATGCGATAAATTGAGTTATTCCACATAAACGGAATAGCTTTGATATACAAATAGTTATGATTGAATAGGAGAGGAGAGAGGGAAAAACGAAAAGTTTACTCTGCTTTACTTTGGCTTTACTTTAGACTTTACTCTGAATAGTTTGAACGCCTATCTGCTTTACACTGCAGCGAAAACTTAATATACGGTGGAGTAGGAGAGGAGAGGGGTGAGCACATTGGCCGCAGAACGCTTTTATTTAAGCGGATTGCGGCTTTTTTATGCTCTGTTGATAGGATTATCATTTCATATTAAAATAGCCTGAATTCGGCGTTCAAAATAGCGGAAATAGGAGAGGGGCAAATGGTATTCATTTGAGGGTGGAATATTGCGTTTTTTAGGGGTTGGTTGTGCATTTGGTTGTGCGTTTGGTTGTGCATTTTTGTAATAAAAAAAACGAAATGTTTTTAATGGTTGTGCATTTGGTTGTGCATTTCCCGTTAAAAATAGACGTGTTTAGATATAGAAATTGCCTATTTATTAGCTGTTTTATAGTTGTTTTGTGGTTTTCAGAGGGGGAAAATACCATAAAAAAATAATAGAAATCAGCATATATTGTTGTTTAATATGCTGATATACAATATAATGAATAACTGATTCTTATTTGATAAAAATCAAAAGTGCGTGTGCAGCTAATATTTGGGACACTTTTTCCCGAAAATTATACGACATCTGCACATATTGCATCGGGTGCAGCCGATTGTTGTGTACCCAATAACTTTACTTGTTCTTTTAATTTGCCGATTTCCTCTGCTTGTTCTGCGATTTTCTCTATAAAGTAGTGGGTGTTTTGGTCGGGAGGTGTGTATTGCGTCTGAGAGGTAGAATTATACAGCATCTCCCCTCTTTCCATTAATAACCACTCTGCTGATATATTCGCATTTGCGCATACTTTTTCGAGGACATCATAAGATGGCTTACCTTGCCTCGTACCTACAACATTCTCAATCACAGTAGCAGATACACCTATTGCGTTGGCAAAAGCTCGTTTGTTTCCGCCGTACAATTCTTTGATAATATGGTTCATTCGTTCATTTATAGTCATACCTCTCCTATTTTATTTGCGCAAAAGCGAATAAAATATTCGCAATTACTTGTTTTATTCGCAAATGCGAATTATATTTGCAGCACGATAACAATGTAAACGGCTGTAAAAGTACAAAAAGCGGTTGATATTGCAATGAATAACTAATAAAAACAGAATTATGCAAGCAATTAAGGTACAAATCTATTTTTCGGAATGGGAAAAAGTAAGTGATTTTATTTCTGAAATAAATATAGATGAAGAAATGGCGGCTTACGCTATTGATAACAGAACTATGGTGATAGCGACAGTTGGAGAGTGTTCTATGGCCTATGCAAAGGCACAGCTGAAAACTTGGTTTAGTGATCCTACTATTGAAACCATTAAATAAGAAAAACATGAAAAAGAGAATTGTAGTTGAGTACGGGAAAATATCCCAAATCTCAAAAGATTTTAAGGTGACGAGGCAGGCCGTTTATAAGGCATTGAATTATTTGAGTAATAGTTCTAAGGCTACATTAATCCGAAAGGTAGCCATTGAACGTGGAGGCGTTGAAATCGGTGATCAAAAGGAAACGGCATGAAAAGGATGTTTTTGCTCCTTTTGGGAGATGAGTTTAAAGAGTATTTCTCTTTGACTACAAAGCAAAAGTTTTATGTGTGGTATTTCTGCTTGAGTTTCTGTTTTTTGTGTATAACAGATGATAGTCCGATTTGGGCGATTATAGTGGTGGTTTTGAATTTTGCTAATGCCGCCCGTCTGATTAAAAAAGTACCAATTTCAACCGATGACAAAGATATTTAAAATAGGTGAATCCCGGACGGTCTTTTGAGGTGGTTCGATTCCGCCTCCGGGGACTAAGATTTTAAAATAATGGAGTATTTCAATAAAATAGTATGCGTAACAGTTCAGGAATTAACCAGCTCTGAAAATGGAGAACCGGTGATTTCATTATGGACGCTTTATTCTTTAATTCGGAGAGGTAAGGCTCAACGGGTTAATAGAGGCGGTGGTCTTGATAATTACGCTCTTATTGATTACTTGTCCTTACCTGAACGTTACCGGATCCGCTTTGAGCAAAAGTATGGGGATCCGGTGGAGTTAATCAAAGAGAAGTGTATGAAAAACAGGCTTAAAATAGATGAAGCAGCCCGGATATTCTTTGAGGATTACCGGTATGATAAGGCCGGGGAGTTAGTAAGTCTCACAGAACCCAAAAAAGCTGAATATACCATCAACGCCTCAGTACTGAACGAGTTGATATCGATCCTGAATGACCGGGAGGGCTATCGCAAGGCTTTGGGTGGAAGTACAAAGAAAGTATGGGAAACGATTATCGGAACGGCAGACCGCCTCCGTGACTCTTATGGCCATACGCTACCTGAAAACGCCGCCCGGCTGAAAGACAAAATAAACCAATACAAAAAAGAGGGTTACTCCTGCTTGATCAGCAAGAAAATGGGAAATGGCAATACCCTGAAAATAACCGAGGAAGCCGGTAACATGATTATAGCGTTAAAGCGGAGCAGCGTTCCCGTTTATACAGATGCTCAAATATTCGTGGAATTCAACCGGATTGCAGATGAGAAAGGTTGGAAGCAGCTCCGGAGCATTCAGAGCCTCCGGCAATTCCTGAACCGTCCTGACATCGAACCGTTATGGTACGATGCCGTTCACGGGGAGCTGAAAGCTCACCAGCGTTACAGCCGCAAGAATAAAACCGAGCTTCCCTCGATGCGTGACTCCTTGTGGTATGGTGATGGTACGAAAATCAATTTGTACTATAAAGACTATGACAAGGACGGTAAGCTGGTGGTTCGTACCACTCAGGTTTACGAGGTCATCGATGCTTATTCGGAGGTATTTTTGGGATACCATATTTCAGACAGCGAGGACTACGAGGCGCAATATAATGCCTACCGCATGGCCATTCAGGTATCAGGTCATAAGCCTTACGAGCTGGTGCATGATAATCAGGGAGGCCACAAGAAACTGCAGAATAGCCATTTCTTTGATAAGATTGTCGGCCATGTTCATAGAACCACGGCTCCATACAGCGGGCAATCCAAAACGATAGAGAGCGTTTTCGGACGTTTTCAGGCTGAGGTTCTGCATAAGGATTGGAGGTTCACCGGTCAAAATATCACCACCAAAAAGGACACGAGCCGCCCGAATTTAGAGCGTATCGAGGCGAACAAGGATAAACTTTACACTTTGGCCGAACTGAAAGCAGCATACGCTGCCGCCCGGAAAGAATGGAACGAAAGCAAGCATTTTGCTACCGGGGTGAACCGCATCGAGATGTACCAAAATAGCGTGAACCCTGATACCCCGACAGTGGGTGTTCTCGACATGATCGAGATGTTTTGGGTGATGACTGATAAACCCTCCACTTACACAGATAACGGTCTGAAAATAACCATTAAAAAACGTGAGTTTACATACGAGGTTTACGAGGTTCCGGGTGTTCCCGACCATGAATTCCTAAGAAAAAACAGAGGGCAAAAGTTCTACACCATGTACGATCCTTATGACCATACTTCGGTACGGCTATACAAGAAAGATAAAGCCGGAGAGCTGCGATTTGTACGAACTGCAGAGCCTTATATCGTCATCCACCGGAATATTCAGGAACAGACCGAGGGCGAAATGTCCTTTATCCGCCGGAATATAGAGGCGAACACGGAGGATCGCATCGAGCGTCAGGTTGATGCACGTATCATCGAGCAGGCGCACGGCGTGAGTATGGAACAACAGGGACTCAAACGTCCGAAATTGAAAGGTGCAAAGAGCGAAACGGAGCGTGAAATTGAACGCCGAGTCCGCCGGTACAGTCAGGATCCGGAACAGCTCTCCGCCGGTAAGGTGACAAAGCTAATAAGCAACATCACGTTTGACCAGCTGAATGGTGACATCCGCCTGAATGAAAAGAAAGTAGCAGGAAAATTATAATTCTAAATAAAATGAACAGTACAATGACACAGCAAGAGAAAGACAGTATCCGTGAAGCTCTCCGGGTATATGCAGCAAAGTATTCCAGCCAAAAAAAGGCTGCGGCAAGTTTGAACGGCGTATCTGCCGGGACATTGAGTGCCGTGGTTAACGGCAAGTATGAGAGTATCAGTGATGATATGTTCCGCAATATCATCTCTCAGATAACCCCTGCAGCTGCGGCCACCGGTTGGCAGCTCGTGGAAACGAACTCCTTTCAGGAGATATGGTATGCCCTGAGCGATGCGCAGGAATTTAAAAAAGTCCGCTGGATCGTGGGTGGTGCGGGATGTGGCAAAACAACGACAGCCACCATGTACGCACAAAAGAATCATGAGGTGTTCGTCATCCTTTGTGATGAGGATATGCGGAAAGGTGATTTTGTTCGGGAGATCGCCCGTAAACTCGGTTTTAAGACTTGCGGGATGCGTATCCGTGAAATATTGGACTTGGCCATCGAGAGCATCATACAGATGGAAAATCCACTTTTGGTGTTCGATGAGGGTGATAAGTTGAATGATAACGTGTTTCACTACTTTATCAACCTGTATAACCGGCTGGAGGGCAAATGCGGGATTACTTTCTTATCCACCGATTACATCCAGCATCGTATTGACTGCGGTTTGAACCACAACCGGAAAGGCTATAACGAGATTTATTCCCGCATTGGGCGTAAGTTCTTTGAGCTGGAACCAACCTCCCATAATGATGTATTTGCCATTTGCCAAGCCAACGGACTGATGGATAAAAAACTTATTGCAAACGTGATCGATGTGACGGAAAAATCGGAGTTTGATTTGCGATGCGTGAAAGATGCCATTCACCGGGAGAAAAAGGTGGCGGCAGCGAAATAGTATAAAACCCTGTTCAAACGCTGGTTGAACGGCGTTTGAACGTAATTCAAAAAATATATGAGCAAAATTGAAGAAGTCTTTAGAGGTTTAGGAAGAACAGAGAAAGCGAAATTTATTTCGCAAAATATTGATTACGCAAATGCGGATGCAATAGCCGAGTATGTAAGTGCCTACCTTTTCGATGTCCTTAAAGATGTCGGAAACGATGAATATGTAGCAACGTACCTTAAAGAAAAAGGTTACAAAGTGACAAAGGAGTAACAATTCAAATGAGAATATATATGAAACAAATTGTTTTACCACTCGCAAGCCGGTTTCCGGTAGGCCATTTTAAAAGAGGCCAACTCACCGGCTTTCCTGAGAAAGTAATTAAAGGAACCAAGATCCACACGTTTCGTGAGGATCCGGGCAAATGGGCGTACAACGTGGAGCTTATCAACTCCCATAATGCGGAGCTATCTATCCGCCGGTGGATTGGCCGTCCTTATCACACTCCGCAGCTGGAGGTGAAAAGATTGAAGAAAATCGGTATCCAGCAGGTGCAAATGACATGGGACTCCGATATCGAGCAGCCGACCGTTTTCATAGACGGAAAACGTATCCTAAACGTGGAGCAGCTGGCTGCTAATGACGGGATGACTCTCGATGATTTCGTGAGCTGGTTTTTTAAGACCTCCAACACATTCGAGGGAGTGATTATTCATTTTACAGATTTCAGATATTGATTTATGGCACGGGCATTATCGGTAACAGAAGCAGTAAGCATGAAGAAAGAAACGCTCAAGCTGACAGGCGCATGGGCGGACGCTTTCGGAGAGCCTGAACGGATTGGCGTTTGGTTTATTTGGGGCAATAGTGGTAACGGGAAAAGCAGCTTTGTCATGCAGCTTTGTAAAGAGCTGGCAAAGTTTGGGCGGGTGGCTTATGACAGCCTCGAAGAGGGTGCGAGCCTCACCATGCAGAACACGCTCCGCCGTTTCAACATGGCCGAGGTAAACCGCCGTTTCCAGCTGCTTGACTGTGAGCCGATGTCCGAGCTTGGTGAAAGAATGGATAAGCATAAAAGCCCCGATTTTTACGTCATTGACAGTTTCCAATACACCCAAATGAGCTATAAAGAATACATCAAATTTAAGGAGGCGCACCGGAACAAGCTGCTGATTTTTATCAGCCATGCAGATGGCCGGAACCCTGATGGTCGGAGCGCAAAGAAAGTGATGTATGATGCCGCCCTGAAAATTTACGTGGAGGGGTTTCGGGCTTTCTCGAAAGGCCGCTTTTTCGGCTCCGTGGGGCATTTTACAATTTGGGATGAGGGTGCGGTAAGATATTGGGGAGATAACGCTTAAAACGAACGGAAATGAGTAAAAATAATCAAGTTATAACGATTTCGCCTCCCATGTTTATCGGGGAGGGAAATCAGAAAGAAAGTATCTCCAGCAAAGGCCACCGGTGTAGCTATTGCCACGGTAACGGTTTCTTTTGGGGAGAGGAACAACGGGAACGGGTGAAAGTTGATTGCCCGGTCTGCAAAGGTAGCGGTAAACTCGATGCCGTGATAACTATCGAGTGGAAACCTGCAAAATAGAATGAACGATGGAAAAAGAAGTACCTGAAAATATATTGGCGAAAATTAGAAAGCTGCTCCGGTTAAAAGAATCCGCCATAAAAATCGGATCCGAGGGAGAAGCCCATGCAGCTGCGGAGGCTGTAAACCGGCTGCTGACATCCTATAACTTGTCATTGATGGATGTTACCCCGGAAGAACAAAAGAATATGATATCCGTGACTGAATCGGAGAAAATAACCTATCAGGACACGTATGGGAATATTTGGAAAAGGGATTTGTTGCGGATTATATGCGAGTATAATTTTTGCCGGATTTTGTTGCATGGAGGTACGACTTACATGGTGGTAGTCGGTACACGGGAAAATGCGGAAGTTGTGCTCTCGCTTTATAATTACTTGAGGTCTGTATTCCGCCGGTTGTCGGTAGAACGTTGCACCGAGTATGTGGCTACCCGCAGAGGGTATTACCGGACAAAGAAGTTTAAACGGAATTATATAAAATCTTATTTGTTGGGATGTTGCACCGGTTTGCGGAAACAATTTGAGAGCATTCGGAAAACAGCGGAGGAAACCGGACTGATGCTGTGTCACAACCATTTGATTGATGATTATTTTCAATCGATAGGCACAACCACCCATAAATCCAAGAACCGGAATAAAGTGAACACTTCCGCCTATTGTTCCGGGTACGATGACGGTTCAAAGATCAATTTAAACAAGCAAATCAATGGGAAATGATCTTTATCAAATAGGCTTACCGGTGGCCTCTTTAAGTACAGTCCTTATGAATTGGACTTGCTTTAACCGACCGGAGAAATTGCTGATCAGCCCGGCCAAGAAAGATGATTGGGCGGTGGTTGAACTCCGGAACCCGGAGCTGGCCGCAGCTATCATCAAGGATGTGCCGGAGGCAATGGTAAAAGTAGTACAACAACCTGTAAAAGTCGTGCAAATATGAAAGCGTTATCAGCATTAAGACAGGTATTCAGCCTGAAAAAGAACGAGGAACTCGGCAGAAAGTTCTCTCCCGAAGAATTGAAACGTATTGTCGATGCCATGAAAGAGTATGCGGCATCCAAGCTGCAGGAGCAGCGAGCCATTTGTCAGCGTGAATTTGAGTTGGCCTATGACTCCGGCGAAAGTAATTTGGGGACGAACCCGGCCATTACCGAATTGTACGTTCTGCAATCCCTAAAAGAGAGTGAAACCCCTGAACTTGATTGATTATGGCAAAGACAAACAGTTATTCACGTTTTTGGACGCTGCTGGCGAAAATGCCCTGTTCTGACAGGGACGGTTTAAAGCTGCAGCTTGTATCCAGCTTTACGAATGGGCGGACGGACTCACTGAGAGAAATGACTTTGAGTGAATATAACTCGATGATACGGGAGATGGAGAAGCAGACCGGATCCAGCCGTCCGGTCAGTTACGAGGTTCTGAAAAAGAAACGCTCTGCCGTTCTCCACCAAATGCAGTTGATGGGTATTGATACGGCAAATTGGGCGGCGGTGGATAACTTTTGTTTGGGCGTTCGTATCGCAGGAAAGAAATTCAGGGAGTTGTCCGCTGATGATTTGGATGCGGTATTGCTCCGGATCCGCTCCATCCGGCAAAAGGATATGCAGAAAGCAAAGAAAGAACTCAATTAACTTATTTATAAACCATTTAAAATGTGATATTATGGCACAGATTGAAGAAAAGCAGACTGTTGAAATGACGGCAGAGGAAAAGGCTCAATTCGAGGCTTTCCGTAAAGAAAAGGCCAAAAAAGAGGCTCAGGAAAAGGCGAAAGCCGAACGTGAAACGTACCGCCAAATGGTGGATGATGAAGTGAACAGCGCAATCCCGGTACTCCTCTCCTTGAGTGAGGATATCAAGGAAACCAAAAAGACGGTGCTGGAGAACTTTAAGAGTATCCTTGACATGAAATGCGAGGTTCTGAAAGTCGTAAAGGATGACCAGCGCAGCCATACCTTTACCAATTCGGAGGGAACCAAGCGCATCACTCTCGGAGTGTACGTGACGGACGGCTACCGTGACACGGTGGAGGACGGCATCGTGATCGTGAAAGAATACATCGAGAGCCTCGCCGACAATGCTAAAACGAAATCACTCGTGAGCATGGTTTTGAAGTTGCTGGCACGTGATGCCAAAGGCACGTTAAAAGCCAGTCGTATCGTCCAGCTTCGCAAAATTGCAGAGGAAAGCAACAATGACCGTTTCATGGAGGGTGTCCGCATCATTGAGGAGGCATACCAGCCAGCGATCAGCAAACAGTTTGTGAGAGCGGAAATGAAGAACGGGGACGGTATGTGGGTGACCATTCCTCTGGGTATGACAGAAGCATAAGGAGGGACGGTCATGATATACAAAGTTCAATTCCAAATCCACCGCAGAGGTTACCGCAAGCTCCGGCTTGAGGGTTTGTACGTGCCGGAAACGGGTGTCGAGATGTCGGTTCCTGAAATGAAACGTGACGTTACCGAGTTCATCAAACGCCAGCTTTCCAGCCGGAACAAGGAATTTGAGAATTTTCAGGTGGAACTGACGGTTTTCAAAAAGCTCAAAACCGATTTCATGTATCACCCGAAATCAAGTGAAGAATTAACCGTAATAAAGGAGGAATCAGATGGAACAGACGAATAATGCGAAAGCCCGGTATATTCCCACCCGTGTGGCTGTATGCAAGCGTTGCGAGGGAAAAGGCGTTGTATTCGAGTACAGCGATGAGAACAGGACAAAGGTATCCGGATCCTGCCAATGTCCGACCTGCCTCGGATCCGGCAGAGTGAAAGTGACCAGCTCGGTGATAACCACTATAAAGCCGTTCGTTCCGGGTAAGGATGACAAAGAGGGTATGCTTGCAATGTAAAAGCCCTTTAATCAATAATAAAAGTCCGCTGAAATCCTAATTTTCAGCAGACTTTTTTCGTACTATGGTGCAAATAATGTACCTTTGTATTAAGTAATCAAATCAATATGCAGGAGCAGCTCGTAATACCGTTTTTTTGCCCGGAAATAGAGAAAGCCGGTAACCGCCGCAGAACACGCACGGTTGCCTCCTCCGATGCTGCCATCACCTCCCGCCGTGACCGCCTCGAAAAGCGGAACCGCATCATGACCGCCCGTTATTACTATTGGACTGAGATCAAACGCCGCCGCTTCGATGACGTGCTGAGAATCCTTTCCGATAACGAGTTCTTTGTCGAAGAGCGAACCATCAGCAACACGCTGGTGGAACAGGATGATTTTTACAATGAACTCCTGCGTTCCAAAGCATCCACCCGCAAGCTCAAAGCGATGTTTCCCGGCTTTGATTGGAACTAATCCATAAACTCGGTTTCATAAATCACGTTATAGACTTTCAGACCGTCCGCTCTTTTTTCCGGCGCACCCCGGAGGCGGCGCATCGGGTTGAAAAGGTTCCCCCCGTTCCACCATTGCAAAGCCTCGTGTATCTTATCCAACGTGTCCATGCAGGAGAGAGCGTGTTCCCTGACAAGTTTAGGGGCTGCCGCATTTGTACTCCCTCCGGCTTGAAAGGCCACCCTGAGTTGTATTTGCGCCTTTATCTTTTGCCGTCCACCCATGTGGGTTTCGCAGGACGGGTAAGATATATCTATCAGGCAGCACGGGAAAGCCACAGCAGGCCGCTCTCCCGTGTTAAGTTGTCCCTCCTCGGCATCTATCCACCGGAGCCCGGGTACTTCTGTTTTCAGCCGGTCACAAACGGCAATAAAAATTTCTTTGTTCATAGCTATTCATTGTTAAGTGAGTCAATATATCCCTCTATCCGTGCGTGTATCTGCTCGTTCAATTCTTCGGAATCTCCCATGAATTCACGTTTCGGGATGTTAGTTTTCCGGGTGTGCGCCTTGACCGGTACATCTTTCCGTTTTGTTTTCCGGGTGTGTGCCGGTACGGGTACTATACCTTTGAATCCCTCGTTGTGTACCTGAGCGTAATCTACCTTTTCATTCCCTGCAGAGATAACCACCCGCTGGGGAGTTATCACCGCCGGTCTGATACTGTTCACCAGCGCACCGGAGTCAATCAGCAGGGAACCGGTTGTTTTCGGTACTTTTGCCGGAGTCCACGGGTTCCCGTCAAATGCTTTCTTCTTGAAAGCTGATTTATAGTATTCCGTGGCCGTTTCCGCCACGATTTCTGCCGCATCGGAGATTATCTCCTCCGGGAGCGATTGCAGATAATTATTTAATTCTTTGATATTCATATTGAAATAATTTTGTATATTTGCTTCCGTAAGCATATCGCTCCGGGGATGAATCGAATATGCCAACACCTGACGGATGACGGGGGCATCAAAAAGTCCGGGCTTTATACGGCGGAGCGGGATGTTAATCCGTATATAAAAGGAGGTTCTCAGAGCCTCCTTTTACTTTTTGATAAGCAGCCCACGGCGATATCTCCATCGTGGATCTATCTTTCTGCTCCTGCGGCCTTTCACCTTGATGTTGGCGTTTTGTTCTATCTCGAACCATGTCGTGACCTGATAGAGCGTTCCGTTCTTGACCTCGCAAACCACGTTAATCACCTTATCCTCGTAAAACTTGATAAAGTTCAGGTTGTCGAACTTCTTTTGATAGTCGTTTATCCATACCTCGTCCGGGTTTTTAAGCACGTCCGGGATGCACTCCACGAGAGGAACACGAGCCTCCTCGTATTTCTTTGTGGTGTGGCGTTTGAACACCTCCTCCGTAAGTTGCACCTTCCGGCCTTTGTAGTCATCCATCACCTGATGCGAATCCCTCCACTGGTTCGGATCCCCGGCAAACACCGGTGCTTTTTCGGTCGCTGCCGCCGCTTTCTTTCCAAAGGACTCCAGCCCGTAATCATTATAATGCAGGTCACCCAGCAAGGAGGCGGCTTTATCGGGAAACTTGCGGATATAATGCTGGTTCTTGGAAAACACCTCAGCCGTTTCTCCCCGGTTTGAATCCCAGCCCTGAGCCTCGTTCATTTTCCATTCACTCGTACCGAGGTATTCATCGACAATGGCACGCATGGCGTTGATGTCTATACCCTCTACCTCGTGTTTCATGAGCGGAACCACCCGGCAACGGCATTTCCAGCCATTGGGCGGGAATATCTTTTTCCACCGTGGATCATTGGCCGGTAATATCACCCCGTCCAGCTTCCGGTGTTCCTCCCTTACCTTTTCATCCCCGGCAGTGACATATTTCCAATAAGGGAACATTTTCGTTTTTCCCATGAGCCGGTGGTAATTGCTGGCGGACTCCGCCGTTAGTACCGCCGTTTCGTATTCCGTCTTTTGCCACGTTTTATTGAACGTGCCACATATCTGCTCTGCTTTTTTGGAGAACTCCTGAAAATTACCGCTCTCCCTGAACGCCTTGTTCAGCTCCTGAATTTCCGCCAGCGTCTTACCGGCGGAGAAATGAAACAGGTTCATCTCCAAAGCGGTGATAAAAGCGTCATCCTGCAGGCCGTATGCGAATCTTACATCCGCATGGTTCATTGAACGTTTGAACGCACTTTGAACACCGCTCAAAAAGTCGGTAGCAATAAAGGAGAACAACTCCGCATCGAACTTCCCGGTTTCGCCGTTTGCAATCCTTGCGGCCAGCTTTTCCGACATCGGAGCGTTATCATTCAGCCTGATGGGGGCTTTTCCAATGGATGCCCCGACCTGCGGGGCTTGCACGAAAAAATCCCATAAGCGCATAAAGAAATTACGGTCTGCATTACTGATTGTGTCCTCCTCCGAATCCTCTCCTATATCGAACTGAGCGGCCTGAGAGGAGGCACGTTTTGCGACCGGCTCCCCGTCTTTAGGCACGGGAATCGAATATTTTTCATGCAGGTAGCTCTGCGGGATATCCATGATGTCGGAGAGCTGCACCACCTCGGCAACGGAGAGCTGCTCCGCCGCTTTTGGGAAAATGAACTTTCCGCCAGCAACGGGATACCCTCTCGCCTCCAGCATGGGGAGTACCTTTTGGTTGAGGACACGCTGTACGTACCGGAGGTCAGATTTATTCTTTCCCTCCTCTACCTCCTTGTGAACCTCACCCAATGAACGTGCGCCTTTCTCTCCCTGTACGGTGGTCATGGTTTGTCCGAGGATAGTGATCAGCATCTCCTCGTTGTTGGCCTGCCGGAATTCGTTGTACGAGGATCCTGAACCCGTTCCGCCCTCTTTGGTTTCCACATCCGCCTCTTTTGGGATGACCACATACGGTGCGGATCCGGCTTTATCGAAAGCCTCCTCCAGCAGCTTGCGGCTCTCCGGATCATACGTGTTGTATTTACCGATGCGCTGGGGCATCCCGAAAAGTTCGATCCATTGTGACCAATCCCCAAAGCCTCCACGTTTGTAGATGGCATAGGGAGCCGCCTTGAGTAACAAACCGAAATCCCGGTCTTTGCCGAGAATGAGCAGCTGTGAATCTCCCTCGTATGGTATGCCTATTTCGTCCGTGTCCTGCCGGAGGATTGTGCGGTTTTTCAGGTTGATATGCTTTGCCGGAATCGGTTCCACGTTGAAACCGTCATTAAAGGTCATTTCAATGCCTGAACGCCCGTATATTTTCTTTTTCAGGATTTCAGTCAGCAGATCCTCCCATGCGGTGGTGTCCATCAGGTCTGCGATCTCCTCCACTTCCTCCCCAGCCGCATTTTGGAAAGTAAGCTCCGAGTTCGTGACCGCATCGATACGCTTTTGAACGGCATCGCTCAAAACGCCGTCAATCATGATATCATCAAGCAGGTCATAAAGCTGCTTTGTTCGTCCATTGTCTGCAGAGGAGAGAGCCGTCCGCCAATTCCCCACGTCATACACTTTCCGCTGGGGAGCCTTGACTACGATCTGATGGATGACCAGCTGCTCCTTTGATTTTGCCCCGGTATTTGTCGTGGCCGTCTTTTTTTTCTTGTTCGCCATAGTCATATATTAAAAATGTTGATTACGCTTGGGATTGCTCCCGTAGATATATTCACCTGCAGTATCCGGTTTCCCGTCACCGTCCTCGTCTATAATGGGGAGGTTAGGCTTAATGTCTGATTTCTGTACTTGCCTGAGCCATGCCACGGCACGCTCGTACCTATCCTGCCGGAGCTGCAGGTCAGTACCGGCATTGCATAGGTTCACGAAATGCCACACGGCTATGTCCTTTACAAAAATGAGCAGGAGGGCGTTTCTTTGGCTCCCTGTGGCCTCGAAAATCTTTTTGCGGTCATACGCACCAAGATATCCGTATGCTTCCTGTACGGCAGCGTCTATGGCTGCCGTGAGGATTGTTTCATCCTCCCTGCTGATAGCCTCTATATTCTCTTTATAGAGGTGCGTTTCCAATTCTTTGGGTGTGATAAATGCCATGATTAAAATCTCTTTTTATTGGTTACACGTGCGCCCACGGTGTAGGATCCAGCCGAGAGCGTGCTTATCTTTTGGTTGATGATCCACACGCCACCCTCGATGCAGTCCACGCCGTCAGCGGGTGATTTCATAGCTCGGTTGATGAGCAGGAACTGCTCCTCCAGCCTTTTCATGTGCGGATTATCCTTTTCGTCAATGTTGAGGATGAGTTGTCCTCGCCGGTTGATCGGCTCAAGGTTTCCCTCGATACGGTCAAACTTTTCCGGTTTCTTCCGGGTATCCGGTATGATCCCGATAAATCCGAGTTGTTTTCCTTTCTCGCTAAATAGCGGAACGAACACCTGTTCGTAGAAAGGATCCTGCAGTTTGTTATTTTCGATGTAATTATATACCTGCGTTTTTTGTCCCACGTAATCCCGGAGATAATAATACCAGTTCACGTACTCCTCGTTTACCACGTGGTCAAGATAACCGGTATAAACATAGAATCGACCGTCATAATACCCGATAAGGAAACAGGCTTTGAAAGAGGTGGCCTTGTTCTTTGAGTTGGACGGAGCCGGATCCCCGTAAACAACGGCAAACTGCAGCTTTGAGAGCGGCGGGCATTTGCCCCATACCATTTCTTTGAACGTGTCACCCTCGGAGAGCGGGTTGTTCATGTATTCTTGCTGGAACGCCTTTGTGCTGATTTTGGACTGGATACGGTTAATGCGTTCCTCCGTGTTCTTTTCCGGCCAGCTGGATTTGCCATCCTTGTCCCGGATGTTCACGATATCCCAATGGTCAGCTTTATCACCGGCACGTTTCACGCAGCAGTCAAGAGCGATCAGGTTTCCGCAGAATATCACCAGCAAATCCTCGCTGATGGATCGGGTTGGAAACAGAGCCTCCTCGAACCATTCCCATTTCTTTTTCAGGATGTCCGGGTTCCTGCAGTCCGCATCCGTATCGAAGTCATCCACGAGAGCCGTGTCCGGACGAACAGCGTCCTTTCTTGTTCCACGAGGTGACTCCAGCGCACCGATAGCCCGGAATGTTGCCCCGGTAGTGAGAGTGAATTCATCTGCCGTCCAGCTCCCGAACTCCCTCAAGTCGCCGTAATACGCCTTTAACATGGAATTGCTCTCAAAGGCTTTTTTGTACGGTTCTAATAGTCGGACTGCGTTCTCGTGACTGTTTGATATAAGCAGCACGTTCCTTTTCTTCCCGGTCAGCACGAGGTACATCATACACATGAACACGATGGTGGATTTTGCCAGCTCACGTGACCACGAGAGAACCTCGTACCATTCCATATTCGTGGTGATGCGTTTGATTGCCTTTTTGTGGAACTTGGTAAAGGGGTACTTTGCGAACTCCGAGAAAAAGAACAGGATCCATTCGATGACGTTCGCCTCCAGCTTTTCCAGCTTCTTTTTTCGTTCCACCGGCGAGAGGTTGTCGGCGGCTTTGTCCCTTTTGAGTGAACGGTGGTATTCAGTCCACTCCTTGTATGCCTGAATATCATCTATTTTACCCATTTCATTTTCTCCTTTATGTACGCATCGAAATAATCACTCAACTCCTTTGCCCTTTCGAGATCCTGCTGTCGGAGCCAATCGAGCAGCCCACGGGACACGTTGTATATATCCCTGATGGAGGCGTCCTGTTCCAATGCCTCAAGGTCAGCCGTCAGTTTGCGCCGTATATCGGCCTCCGCCGCTGAGGGATACCGTTTCCCCTCCTCTTTGCCTGCGATGGAGCGGTCGAGTTCATCCAGCTGCGTGAGCGTGGAGCTGATCCGTTCCTCCCGTGTCTGCAGGAGGTTGAGCTTTAAACCCTCCCATTCCTTAACCCATTTGTTCACCGTGACACGGGAAACACCTACCCGGTCGGCAATTTCCTGCTGGGTGATGTTCTCTTTGAGATACATCAATTTCGCCCATTCTTTCCGTTGATTTGCTTTCAGTTCTTCCGCCATAATTGTATCATTTTATAGCCCAAAGGTAAAGCCTTGCGGTGAGTGAAAATAATTGGTTTGTAATGGTTTACGTTTAAACTGAAATGGCTGCGGTTTAAGTTGAAACGGTTACAGGCCGATTTGTACAGCCCGTTTTTTACCCTGAATTTTGTCACAAAATCAAACGAGCGAAATGGGCAAATTAACCTTTGTATTACATGATGAGTCGGTGAACACCTACGGTTTTAGGATGCTCACCAGCGGAGCCAATTTGGAGGAGTTTAAAAAGAATCCCGTGATGCTTCTGAATCACGATGATTACTCCCTGCCGATTGGCCGGTGGGAAAATATACGTGTTGAGGGAGGTAAGATTTTAGCCGATGCCGTGTTCGATGAGGGAGATGCCCGTGCCGCAGAGGTAAAGCGTAAAGTTGAGAATGACTTTATCCGTATGGCCTCTATCGGTGCGTGGCCTCCGGAGGAGAAAAGCGATGCCTATGACCTGATGCTCCCCGGACAAACACTCCCTACCGTTACGAGATGGACGGTTCGGGAGGGCAGTGTCGTTACAATCGGAGCCAATCACAATGCGCTGGTATTCTATGACAGAGAGAGCAAACAGATTATCGACCTGAATGATAAGGGTAATCTTATCCGGTTGATAGATCACAGTAATAACCCCAAAAAACAATTAAAAATGAGCGTACTTACAGGAGTATTGAAGCTGCAGGACTCTGCAAGCGAGGCGGAAATCGTAACCGCCATTCAGGGAATCATAGCCAATGCCGACCGTTTGGAAAAAGAGAACAAGACGTTGGCTGCCGCAATGGATAAAATGAACAAGGACAAAAAGGAATCTCAAAAGCAGGAGGCGATTACCCTGACTGATGCGGCCATCAAGGACGGACGTTATGATGCGAAAGGCCGTGATAACCTGCTGAACCTTTTCGATAAGGATTTCGAGGGAACAAAGGCTATGCTGGCCGCTATCCCATGCCGGGCGACGGTAACCGGTCAGATCAACACGAATAAAGGAGCCGGTGTGACGCTTGGTGATTGGAAAGAAAAGTCATGGGATGAGTTGGATAAGGCCGGAAAGCTCGTTGAGCTGAAAGATGCCGCCCCGGACTTGTATAAGTCCAAGTTTAAGGAGCGTTTCGGCATCGAACCGAATCTGTAATTATTAACCAGTAAAACAAGAATAGAAATGGCAATTCAGAAAGAAATTTGGATGGCGGCTATCGTGGAGGGTTTGTTTGCCTCCAATAGCTTCCTGAGCAAGGCGTTCAACGCCGATGAGTACGTGAACAACGGAAAAATTGTTCACATTCCGAATGCCGGTGCAGCATCCGGAACCAAGAAAAACCGAACCGAACTTCCCGCTAAGGTAACCAAAAGAACGGATATCGATGTGACGTTCCCGCTGGATGAATACACCACTGATCCGGTACTTATCCCTAACGCCGACACGGTGGAACTCAGCTATGACAAACGGGAGTCCGTCCTGCGTCAGGATAAACTCAAACTGCAGGATGATGTGGCACTCGATTTCGTTTTCAACTGGAGTCCTGCTGCCGCACAGTGCATTGAAACCACCGGTACGGAGATCGATGCCTACACGGATAAGGCTACCGGCAAACGTAAAGGTATCTGCAAGGCAGACGTGTTGGGCTTGATGACCAAGTTCAATAATGATGATATCCCGCAGGAGGGGCGTTATTTGCTGCTGGATGCGCAGATGTACTCCCAGCTGTTGAACAGCCTGACGGAGAACGAGAACACGGCGTTCCTCGCTTCTGCTGATGCGCAGAACGGTATCCTCGGTAAGCTGTTCAGCTTTAATATCATGATGCGCAGCAGGGTTGCCCTTTATACTGCGGACAAAGCTCCCAAAGCGTGGAGTGCCGCCGGTGCAGCCACCGACCTCGCCGCCGGGCTTGCATGGCACGAGCAAAGTGTCTGCCGTGCGCTGGGTGAGGTGAAAGCGTTCGAAAACGAGGGTGACGCAACCTATTACGGTGATATTTATTCATTCCTTGTACGTGCCGGTGGCCGTATCATGCGTGAAGATAAAAAGGGTGTAATCGCTTTAGTGCAGGGAACTCCTGTAGCAGGATAGAGTTATGGCAGAATTGAAATATTTGGTAATCCACTGTACCGCCACGCCTCAAGGCCGTAAGGTAACGGGTAACGATATCAGAGCATGGCACACGAACCCGATAAGCAAGGGTGGCCGTGGTTGGAAGCAGGTAGGATATACCGATATGTTTCACCTTGATGGAACGGTGGAGCGATTGGCCCGGAACAACGAGGACGCACGGGTGGATCCGTGGGAGATTACCAATGGGGCAAAAGGGTACAATTCCATTTCCCGGCACATTGTGTACGTTGGCGGTGTGGCCGCTGACGGGAAGACTCCCGAGGACACCCGTACTCCCGGCCAGCTGAAAGCGTTGGAGGATTACGTGAAAGACTTCCACCGCCGTTTCCCACGGGTGAGAATCATCGGTCATAACGAGATTGCGACCAAGGCGTGCCCGTCATTCGACGTTCAGGCATGGCTCAGGAAAATAGGCATTAACCAATAACAAAGCAAAGAGATGGACGGTCTGATGGATTTTTTAATGTTCGCCCTGCCGGGTGGTTTTATCGGTAGCATCTTCACGTGGTTTGTTGGCCGTAGAAAGCAGAACAATGATATGCTCTCCCAGCTTCAGGCGTCCATCAATATGCTCAGTAGTGAGAACCGGAAGATATTGGATGAGAATATCCAGCTCCGCAGGGAGAATGCCGACCTGAAAGCGAATCAGGAGGAGATGATCCAAAAGCTCTCCCGCCTGACCAAAGAGGTGGAGAGGTTAAGAAAAGTAATCAATAAACAAACAGGAAATGATGAGAAACCTAATCCGAGGGGCAACCCTCGCACTAATTATAGCCGTGTTCATCCTGACTGGGTGTGCCACGGCGAAGCTAACCAAGAACCGGCAGTCGCACACGCTGACGGAACAGACGAAAAGCGGAACTACCACCGGAGTAACCGGAGAGCAGTCAGACGTGACGGCTCAGAGGACGGGGGAGCTACTGCAGGGACAGACGATAACCGCCCTGACACGGGAGGGGATCCCGGAATCGGAGGCGAAAGTGGATGTTCCGATACAGAACCTCCTTAACTTGCCGGACGGTGCTGGCTACACGGCCAAAGACGGTCAGGCATCGGTAAGCGTGCAAAGGCATGGCGATAACATCACGGTTACCGGCAAATGTGACTCTATCGCCCGGCAATGCCTTTTCTACGAGCGTGAGGTGTTCCGACAGCGTAGCGAGGTGGATAGCTTGAAGCGGGTTATTTCCCGGATGGAGCAGACAGCCAGCCAGAGTGATGAATTCTATAATGAGGACAGCGATGCCGTTCAAAACATTAAGGAAAAGCCTCCTGCTACATGGTATAAATGGTTATTGGTGGGTTTCGTGGCCAGTCTATTGCTTACTTCCCCGCTAAAGAAGCTAAAGAATAGAGTATTAACTTTTATAAAATAAAGAACAATGTCAAAAGTTTATGTGAATGACGGATATATGATGCTCCTTGATGCGATCTATTTCGATGGAAAGAAAATCGGCAATGTTTCAGAGGATGGCATCGATTGGGGTGGTGATGCGGCTGAGTATATCAAGCTCTTTGCCGCACAGGTACGCAATGCCCCGGTAAAGAAAATCAAGAAAAAGGATGCCACCAACCTGTTAAAGTTCACCCTGATAGAACTTGTTCCCCAAAACTGTAAGGACGTGATGGGCGGTGAGGTGAACGGTACGAAATGGGAAGCTCCCTCGGAGTCCGTCTCGTTGGAGGGTTCGCTTAAGATCCTTTGTGGAACCGGTCAGACCGTGGAGGTGAAACGCATGACGCTGGACGGTGCAGTCCGTGGCAAGATTGGCGGTGATGATCCGCTGGGTATCGAGTGTGAGATGGAGATGATGAAACCGCTGGACGGTAGCTCTCCTTTCAGTTTTGATGATACGGCTCCGTTTATCTCCGTAACGCCCACCTCTTTGTCATTCGTCAAAGGTGGAGAGAAAAAGACGGTGGATATCGAAGCCTCCGGAGCGTTCTCGGTTGGAAAGGTTCCCGCCGGTTTCAGTCTTGAGGTTGTAAACGGCAGGATCACCATCACGGCGGATGCCAATACCGGAGCTGTAAGGAACGGAACGGTAGAGTTTACCCTTGCAGCTGATAATACCCAAAAAGCCACTCTCACGTTGAGTCAGGCAGCCGGAAATGCGTAACCCATGAGAAAGAACGTGGAAATAGAGGCAGCGGAGGCTCTGCTTGACGTGGGGGTTTCCCTGCCTTTTTTGCAGTTTAAGATGCCATTCAGAAAGAAACCGGTATCGATCAGGGTAACCATGAAACGTCCCTGCTTGGGGAGTCAGATCCGGATCGCAAGGCTATACCTGCAGTTGGGTATCACATACGAGGAGATGGAGCAGTTCAACAAGCATGAGGAGATGGCGTTCCTTGCCATTCATGGCAAACGTGTTTCCAAGATGGTATCCCTGACCATCTGCCGTGGGGCGGTTTCCGGTCTATTGTTTTCCGGTATTGTCGCATGGCTCTTGAGATGGTTTGTTCCTGACAAGTACCTGCAGGGTGCTAACCAGCGTTTTGTCACTTTGCTTGGTACAAAGTCTTTTATGCGTATTATCGAATCGGTTCAGATATCCAATCCACTGAAACCGAGAGAGAGCCAAAAAAGAAAGGGGAGTTAAGAACGAAATATGTCGGATCCCATAGCCCCTTTGGTATAGTGTGGCAGATAGCTGCGGCCACCGGCTGGAGTGTAAAATACATTCTTTGGGGTGTCAATTACCAAACCCTCCGGATGATGCTTGCCGATGCGCCACATTACGAGAAAGAGAATGATAACAACCGAACCGGAAGCAAAGGCGGTAAAGGGAAACCTAAAAGCCTTTCCGGATTTTTCCAATCACGATTGAAAGAACAATGAAACCCGTTGAGATAGAATTCATAATGAGAGACAAGCTCTCTCCCGGCATTGACAAGGCGGGCAAGTCCGCCGAAACGCTGGGAGATAAGGCCGAGCAGGTGTCTAAAAACATCACAGACCGTATTGCCGCCCAAAAAGAGCAGATCAAGTATGTTGAATCCTGTCTCAAGGATTTAAAGAAGCAGTACGACAACCTCGCACCCGGAAAGGCGCAGCTGGAGATGCGTGCGGAGATAGATGCCTGTACCAAAGCCCTGCAGGAGGACAAGAACATACTCTCCTCCCTTGAAGCGGAGCATGACAAGGCAGCCGTTTCCACCAAACGTCTTTCGATGCAGCTCCGGGAGATGCAGGATGCGATGGCTCGCCTGCGTTTGGAGGGCAAACAGAACACCAAAGAGTATGCGGATATGGCCGATAAAGCCGCCGTATTAGCCGATACGATCGGTGACCTGCGTACCCAAACGAATATTCTCGCCAATGATGATGCAGCCTTGCAGGGAGTGATGAGCGGTGTGAATGGCTTGTCCGGTCTGTTCACGACCGCCACCGGTGTCATGGGGATTTTCGCCTCGGAAAACGAGGATCTGATAAAGATACAAACCCGTGTGCAGAGCGTCATGGCCGTCACTATGGGGCTGCAGCAAGTCATGAATACCCTGAACAAGGACTCCGCTTTCCGGCTGGTCACCGTTGTCAAGATGAAAAAGCTGCTGACGGCGGCCAATACAAAGTTGGCCGTGTCATTGGGCATCTCCAATGCGGCTGCCACCGCTTTGATGGCCACCCTTACGCTGGGGCTTTCCGCCGTTATAACGGGGCTTATCGTGCTTTGGGATAAATACAGCGATGCTCAGGAGGCAGCGGCGGAAAAGGCCAAAGAACGGGTTAAAATAGAAAGTGACGGGCGTTCCCAAATGATCAAAACCCGCTTTGAGATAGAGAATACCACGAAAAGCCTGAAAGACTTTACCGGTAGCAAGGAGCAGGAAAAGGCCAAAGTTGAGGAGTTGAACCGGAAATACGGCGAGAGCTTCGGATATTACAATACCGTTGCCGAGTGGTATGATGTGCTGATCCAAAAGAGTGATGACTATATCCAAATGCTTTTCCTGCAGGCGAAAGCCCAAAGTCTTGTTAACAAGGCCGTGGAAGCGGACGAAACGGTGAACGAGGTAAAAGCCACTCCTGAATCCGATGTCGAGGGTTCGATGGGCTGGTTCTCTAAAATGGGGCTTTATATGGCTCAAAGCGAGTCTTACGGTCAGATTGACGCTCAGGCGTTGATAGAGAAACATAATAAGGAGGCCAAGGATGCAGCCGTAAAAGCCGCCGAGGAGCAGCGGGACGCTTATTTGGAGGAAGCAAAGAAGCTGCAGGAGGAATATGCCGAGCTGGGAAAGAAATCCGGTATCGGCGGGTTCGTGGCTCCTGAGAACAACAAGGATAAAGCGAAACCGGCCAACAACCTTGCCGAGTTAGAACTGAAAGCCCGTCAAAAGATAGAGGATCAGCGTATCGCCATCCTGAAAGAGGGATATGACAAGGAGCGTGAGGAGGCATCGTTGAACTTTGAGCGGGAGAAAGAGCGTATCAACCGTGAGGAGCAACAGCGCATTGAACTTTATAACAAGCTGAAAGCCGCCGGGGAAAAAGTTACTCCTGAGCAGCTTGCCAATATCTCGGCACAGGCCGCAACCCAGCGTATACAGGCTGCACAGATATATGATGCCACCGTTGCAGAGATTGACGGTAAGGAGAAAAAGGATAACGAGGAGAAAAAGAAGAAACAGCAGGAAACCCTGCAGGAACTTCTGACTAAATATCGTGACTATGAGGCACAGCGTGCGGCTATAAAGAAACAAGGTGATAATGATATCGCTAAATTGGAGGCGGAGCGGACTGAGGCAAACTCGGCGGAGATTGACCGGGCGATAGCCGTCGCAAGAGAAAAGGTAAAACAAGGCATCCAATCAGTGAATGATGCGGAGGCTGACAGTATCTCAAAGGACAATGATTTCTTTAAAAAGCTCTTTGGGGATTATTCTTCCATGTCTTTCGACTCACTGCAGAAACTTATCTCACAGGCGAAGCAGTTGCGTGCATATTTATCCGGCAAGGGAGATGCGAAAGGTATCACGTTCATCTCTCCGGATCAACTGAAAAACATAGAGAAAAGTCCGGCAGAACTTGAAAAGCTGAAAAAAGCCCTTGATAAACTGCTCGATACCGGCAAGGGAGGCAATAATAAGTGGGAGAACATCTTCAAGACATTTGAGAAAGGCTTTGCCGAACTCAAAGGTGCGAAAGGAGCCAAAGAGGTGTCCGGCGCAATCGGTACGATCAGCGGGGCTGCGTCCGAGGCGGCTGGTGAACTTGCCAATATGTTTGACCAGATGGGTAACACCGAGGTTGCCGATGCCCTGAACGGTATGCAGCAGGTGATGGGGGCGGTTTCCAATATCGGACAAGGTTTCGCCAAGGGTGGCTTGATCGGTGGCATCGGTGCGGCTATCGGTGAGGCCGCAAATTTCCTGACCTCGGCCTTTGCTGCGGAAGCCCGCCACAAGGAGGCTCTAAAAGAGATTGAAAAGGCTAAGCTCGATTTCCAGCGGCAATACAACCTCTTACTGCTGGAGCAGAACCTTTTGCTCGAAAAGGCGGAGAATATATTCGGGGAGCGTCAGGTAGCAAAGGCCGCCAATGCGATAGAGGTCTATCGTGATGCCCTCTCGCAATTCAAGGAAGAACTGGCCGGTGACGCTCCCACCATGAACTGGATAGAGCGCATGACGGGTGATTTTGCCGGAACCTACCGCAAACGGCTGGAGAACTATCAGAAAGGTTTTGGCGGGTTGAACGATGCGCAGATCGTTACGGGACATAAAAAAACGGGATTGTTCGGCTGGGGAAAAGGAAAGGATGTTTATAGCGGGATCCTTGATGTTTACCCTGAACTGATAAAGGCCAACGGCGAGCTGGATACGGAGATGCTCCAAGTCATTCTCGATACCCGTAAGATGAGCGATGAAACCCGGAACTATCTTGAGAACCTGATCGACCTGAAAGATGCGATGGACGAGGCGGAACAGGCTTTGGAGGATTATCTGCAGGAAACGTTCGGGAGCCTCGGTCAGGGAATGCTCGACTCTATCACTTCCGCCATCAAGGGAAGCGGCACGGCATTGGAAAATTTTGCGGATCAGGCCGCTTCCGTGCTGGAGAACCTCGGAGAGCAGATCGCATATTCCCTGTTCTTTGCCGATAAGTTCGATGACCTGCAGAAAAAGTTAAAGGCGGTATATGGAAGCGGTAAAAGTGAGGAACAGATTGCGGGTGATGCCATGCACCTGATCGATAGCTTTTATGACAATATCGGGAATAACGTTGATGCGGCTCAATCGTGGATGGAAGCGTGGAAAGACAAGGCCGCCGCTATGGGGTATGATCTTTGGAAAAACGATGAGGAAAAGACTACCACCCAAAGCGGGCGTGCCGGTGCTTTCCAAACCCTCACACAGGATCAGGGTACAAAGCTGGAGGGATTGATGACCTCCCTGCAGATGCACGATGCCTCCATCGATGAGAACGTGGAGAATATATCAGAGGGCATAGGCGGAGCATTGGAAACGATCGATAAGATAAAGACGAACACCGATGCCTTGCCAAAGATATACGATGAGATAAGGGATATCAAACAAAACGGTTTAAAGATGAAATGACAATGGATATTTTAAAAGGCTTGTTACTGATAAACGGGGTTGATGTCTTTGTGGATTATGGGGCATTCCTCGCAGAGGAGAAAGCGGGTGATACCAAGAATTACTCCGCCCTGCTGAAACCGCCATCGGCAAAGCCGCACACGGCTGTGTCATTCCGGGAAAAAGACGGGGAGAAACTGCCTGATGCGCTTTTACCCGCATGGGAGGCTCGTGATGTCACCCTGCAATTTGCGATCATAGCGGCAGACCGGGCGCAATTCCTGTCCCGTTATTCGTCATTCCTGAAATTTCTCAAGGCCGGTAATAAGGGATGGTTGACCATCAACCCACCGGAGCTTGGCAGGAGTTACCGGATGTATTACAAGGATTGCACGGATTACACCCAGCTGACCGATTTCGGGGGTGAGGTCATCGCAAAATTCAGCGTGAAATTTCGGGAACCGGTTCCCTCGTTATAGTATTCAAACATTATTCAAACAGCGTTCAAAATGGAGCTTAAAATATACAACCAGCAAGGGGTGTTCAAGACTGCGGTATCGCCGTCAGACTCCGACCGCCACGTAAAGGAAGTGATGAATGACAATATCCTGAATTTGTCGTTTACCCTTTACGAGTACGTGGAACTGGGCGTGAATGATTACGTGGATTTTGAGGGTGAACGCTTCACGCTGCTGGAGGATTACAAGCCGGAGCAGAAATCCACCGTTGAGTATGCCTACAGCTGCAAGTTCTACGGTATAGAGAGTGAGCTTAAAAAGGCCAAAGTCCTCAAGATGGTGGACGGTGACGATGAGCTTTCCTTTTCCTATGATGCCACGGCTGCCGAACACCTGCAGCTGATATGTGACAATATAAACCGTATCAAGGGGACGAAAAATTGGGTTATCGGCGAGGTGGTGTCCTCCGCTAATGTAAACATAGAGTATGATAAGATATTTTGTTTCGATGCCCTTTCGGAAATAGCCAAGAATTTCAATACCGAATGGTGGATCGAGGGAACCACTATCAATCTGAGCCGTTGTGAACACGGCACTCCCGTATCTTTGGGGTACGGAAAGGGGCTGCTCAGGCTTTCCCGTGTGGAGAATGATACGGTTCCTTTCTTTACCCGGTTGTATCCTCTTGGCAGTACCCGTAATATCGTGGCCTCTGATTACGGCCACCGCCGCCTGCAGCTTCCGGGTGGTGTCCGTTACGTGGAAAGGAATATCCATCTCGGAATCGTGGAGCAGGCGGAGGAGGAGGCCTTTGCGTACATATTCCCGAAACGAATCGGTACTGTTACCTGTGTCAGGACGGAAGAGGCCACAGGTGAGGACGGCAATGCGTTCACTATATATTATTTTACTGATGAGGGGTTGAATTTCGATCCGAACACGTATGAGATCGAGGGGCTTGTTAAACAGGTGTCGTTTCAAGGCGGGGAGTTGAACGGGCGTGATTTTGAGGTGAATTTCAACTCCGAGACAAAGGAGTTCGAGATTATCACGCAATTCCCGTATGAGAACCAGCAGCTACCGGGCGGCCTGCTGATCCCGAAGCCGGGTGACGAGTATATCCTTTGGAACATACGGATGCCTAAAGAGTATTATCCGCTGGCGGAAAAAGAATTCGAGGAGGCCGTTCAGAAGCATATCGAGTCGATAAGCATTGATACGTCAGTCTATAAGGCTCCAACCGATTACATCTATTTGGATGAGAACCATATCGATTTGAAATTGGGGCGGCGTGTCCTTTTGGAGAATGAGATTTATTTCCCCACCGGCACTCACGAGAGCCGTGTGACCAAGATCTCCCGCCGGGTGAATAATACCACAGATATGGATATTGAATGCACGTATGCGGTTGATTACGGGCGTATCAATCAGATCGAGAGTAATATCGTGGATATTCAGGCAGCCTATAAGGAACAGCTGAATAAGGACGTGCTGACCGTATTGAAAAGCTGGGACAGTATTGATCCCACCGAGTATAACGTCCTTTCCGCCGTCCGGACAATACGCACGATCGCAAATTCCTTGAGCAAGCTGGAAAAAGAAACGGCAGACAAATACCTCAGAAAGGACATACCCGACACGGCGAAAGAGCTTGAAACCTTTTTGAAGGGGATAAAGGTTATCGGCGAGGCTCTTGTTGAAAGCCTTACGGTAGAGAAAGACTCCACTTTCAAAGGTCTGCTTTCCTCCGAGGTCTTTACTTCGGGTTTCCCCGGCGGAACCGGATGGGCATTGTTTTGGAAAGAGGTGCTTAATGCCGCAGGAGTAAAGGAAAAGAAAGCCGTCATGGAGCTGGACGAGATGACCGTCCGTGGGGTTATGCGAGTGTATGAATTTGTCATCTCACAACTGATGGGTGAGAACGGAACCCGTCTGACAACTGACATGATGCGTGTCGATCACATCGATGCGGGCACAAAGACAATCTATCTCGATACGGAGAAAGGAGTCCTTTACAACCCTTTCCGTCCGGGTGATATCCTGATGGTTCAGCGTTTTTCCGTGGATGGTATCATCAAGCAGTACGAACTGCAGGTGGTCACTGCCAAAGTCGGTGATACCTCCAAAGGAGAGGAACGGCTCGATAGCATCACCTATAAGAATTTTGTAGGCGATGAGGGTAGTGTTGTTTTTCGTGACGTGCTTACCCGTGTGGACTCCGCCACCAATTCAGACCGCAAAGGGGTTATCAAACAAACCAGCGTTGAGGAGGGCAGTCCGTATCTTGATGTCCTGTACGGGATGAAAACGGATCCTGACAACGCCGTGCGTCTCCGGCTTGGACGTCTGGCCGGTATTATTACCTATTGGTGGGGGCAGCTGCAGGGATATGGTCTGTATTCCAACAACGCCTATCTGCTGGGTGATTTCCGTCTGCGTACCGGTGAGGATGTCCGGACGAAATTCGAGATAATGGAGGGTATGCTGCAAAGTGCCATGCAGAGCGTTGTGGGCACGATGACCGAGGAGGATAACTTTTTGAAAAACGCCAGCTTTCAGGATGACATGGCTTATTGGGAGCGTGAGAGTGATATGGCTTTATTTGATATCGGAGGGCAGCTGCTTGATTTAGGCGTGAATTTCTATTCCGAGAAAAACAAGGTGGCCGATATTGACTCTTTCGATGGCCGTTTCATGCTCCGGATCAAACGGAGTCACATTCGCCAGCTGAATGCGGATATCACCAAGCCGGAAGATGGCAGCGTCATATTTCTAACCTTGAAATATCATTGCGCCGAGGAGGGGATCCTGACTGCCGGTTTCAGTGGATCCGCTCCCTATGTGGAGCAGGTTATTCCGGCTGGTGAGGGCTTTGATATACTGGAGATATCAGGAGTATGGAACGGAACCGGTGATTTTCTCCTGAAATTTACCGGTGACTTGTATATCGAGCAGCTAACCCTGACCAATCATCCGTTAGAGGATTATAAAAAAGAGGTCAGTACCAAGTTCGAGCAGACCGCCGAGCATATTCTTGCCGTGGCCGAGGAGGTGAATAAGATAGACCATACCATCAAGACCGCCGGTTGGATCACCACGGCAGACGGTAACAAGCTGTGGGCTACCATAACCGAGGTGGACAGTCTTGGCAATCGTGTCACCACGCACGAGAGCAGCTTTCACGTGACGGCGCAGCAGATCAATGCTATCGTGAGCCGTATCGATAAGGCGGAGGATGATTTGGGAATCATAGACCATACCATCAAGACCGCCGGTTGGATCACCACGGCAGACGGCAACAAGCTATGGGCTACCATTGACCGGGTGGATGTCCTTGGCAATCGTGTCACCACGCACGAGAGCAGCTTTCACGTGACGGCACAACAAATCAATGCCATTGTTAGCCGGGTGGATACGATAGACGGAACCATCAGCAAGGCTGGGTGGATTACTACTGCAGACGGCAATAAGTTATGGGCGAGCAAGACGCTTGAGAATGGTGATACGATTGTTTCCTATATCAACCAAGCGGCGGACTCCGTGACAATAAACGCCAAGCATATCAAGCTGGAGGGGCTTGTAACTGCGAATGGTAACGTACAATTCACCACGGATGGAAAGATAATCGCCAAGAACGGCGAGTTCAGCGGAACGGTTGTCGGTGTGTCGGGTTCCTTCAAATCCTTAAACTGCGTGAATAATAGCGGGGATATTGTCGGAGGCATCTCCTTTGGCAGTGATGGAAAGATGTGGTTTAACGGTGACCTGTATCATCAGGGCTATGACTATGACAAAAAACGTTCTTTCCGTTTCTATACCTCCGATGTTTGGTGTCGTGGTAATTTCGGGGCAAGGCAACGCAATACACTGGTGGTATATGGCAGTTATGGTTACTATTACGTAAATGGTTTGGATACGGAAACCGGTAAGGTATATGTCTCCCTACCCTCGGCCACGTCATCCAATAACGAGACCTATTATACCATTCCGTTATACGGAACCACCGGGGATGCTTCCGGTTTCCCTGTTGACTTGGTGATCATAAAGGTTTCAGGGACGTACCGGTATTTATTGAGCGGGATGAAAAGCCAGCGGGTAACGGTCATGAATGCGAATAATCAAAATAGTGAAATTTATATCTACTCGAATGGCAATAAGGTAAAATGGCCGGGCGGTACTATCGCTGATTGTAGGAATATAGCGGATTTCATGAGTCCTTCACCGGCTTCTAACTTATTAGGCAGAGGATGGATAGTGGGCGCAATGAATGATAATAACTGGTAATAATAAAAAGGAGGTATTTATGAAAGTGAATTTGAATGTTCCCTTTATGAATTATAAGGGGTTGGTGATCACGAAAAAGGTAGAGGGTACGGATGTGGAACAGGAGCAGCTGATGAAAGATGTCATTGCTCCGATCCTATTCAGTGGGGAGTGGAGAGATGAGAGGGTGAATGCTTTGAGTGGTGATGAAAAAATCCGTGCTTATAGCTTGAGCCTTAAGATCTATCAATCCACCGGAGATATCGAAATCTCAGCGGAGGAGGCTCTAATGATAAAAGAAGCCGCATTGGTTTTGAGCCCCGGCGGTTACGCACAAATTGTCAAATTGATAGACGGATAAGTTATGGTACTGACAGAAGCTCAATTGCAGGAAATCGCTAAACGTGTGCGTGCGATCATCCGAGCCGAATCCAAAGGCGTGGGTGATCTACCGGTGGCCACCTCGTTGGATGGGCTTCTCTCGCTTCCGGCCTTGCGCTTTAACGGTGGCGTGCCGGAAGTAGTAGAGGCTCCTATCTCCAAATTGCAGGACGTGGCATTGGATGCGGTCAGTGGGGCAACGAAAGCCGCCAATGAAGCCGCAGTAAAAGCCAACACGTCTGCAGGTAATGCAGATAAGGCAACCACAGCGGCCAATAATGCTGCCAAAAGTGCCAATGATGCCGCCGGTACTGCCGGAGCAGCTACCGAAGCGGCAAAGAAAGCCACGGATGCGGCCAACGGAGCCGCCTCCAATGCCACGAATGCCGCCACGAAAGCGTCCTCCGCAGCTGATACGGCGAATAAGGAGGCCAGCTCTGTAAATGCGGCCAAATCGGAAGCTCTTGCCGCTGCCGCCCGTGCGAGCAGTACGGCCACCACAGCAGAGGCCGAAATCGAGAAGATGAAGCAGCTGCAGGAATCCATATCGGGTGCAGCTTCATTGGCTCCCACGAGGATGGAACTGACCTACACGAAACGCATCACCCAGCGTAATCCTTACGTTCAGCGTATCGTGGCCAAGATGTTCCCCTCGTACTCCCTGCAGAATGTTTTGTTCTTGGGTGATGACGTGGCCGTGAGCGTGGATCCTGCCGGTATTGTAACCCCGTTGAAGATCGGAACGAGCCGGATCCACGTGATCCCGACACAGGCCACCCACTTGTACAAGACCATAAACGTGACGGTTCAGGCTCCGTCCGTCCGCCTTACCGGAGGCGGTAAAATCCGGGTTGACAGTAAAGGCAGAATACGTTTAACTTAAAAACTTGATAAATATGACAAGCGATCAGGAAACCCGTGTGTTAGCGATGCTTTCGGCTTTTGAAGCCGGAAAGAAGATCAGCGAACTCGATACTGCCTCCGGCAGCGTGAGCGATATGCGCATCGAGGTGCTGGACACGGACGGAGAGTCCAAAGTTATGAATTTGTCCGAGGCGGTTACCACCGCCGCAAACGCCGTTTGTGGACGTTATTGGAATGAATCGAATTCCACGTACCGGGCTGCCGGTTATCACGGCAGCCTCGATATGCTCCGCAAGCTGCCAGAGCTGTTGGGACTTGGTTGTTACCTCGTTCAGGATGACCGTACCCGGCGCAAGCTGGATCCCACGAACCACTACCGTTTCGAGGACGGCACACCGGCGAAGCTGGACGGCACGATGGGACAGTATATGTGGTGTTGGAATATTGGTTTTTATTTTGCCGAGTGGAAAGTGGGTAATTTGAAATATTATGCCGTTTCCCTTTCTCCCATCAAAGGCAAACAGTGCGTGTATATTCCCGCCGGTGGCCTTTCCGCCCTCGGTGGTGGCGTGCTGGACAGGACGAACAATATCCTTTGTTCGGTTGTGAGTGATGCCGCCCAATATCGTGGTGGAAACAATGATGCAAGCCGGGACGGGACTTACCGCACGCAGTTGGGGATGGTTGCAACCAATATGCAGTACCGTAATTTTTCAACTTATGCCCGCAAGCGTGGCGAGGGTTGGGATGCCAACTGGTACGTGGCTCAGGCGGTGGTTGAAATTCTTTTCATGATCATATTCGGAACCCGCAATATGCAGGAGGCCGTGATTGCTGAAAAGGATAGCAACGGTCTGTATCAGGGTGGCCTCGGAGCCGGAACCACTAATATGCCGAATTGGGATCAGTGGGGTTATTACCCGGTTGTTCCGACCTCTGCGGGTATTGAGTTGGGTGACGGTTGCGGTGAAACCACGTTCAACGTGCTAAAGGAGGACGGCTCGCTGCATTATGCGGCAAAGGTTCCGGTGTTCTTTGGCCTGAAACATCCTTTCGGCCATATATGGAAAATTGTCCGGGGGCTTATCGATAACGTGGGTGATGAGAAATCCGAGGTTTATGTTGCCCCGTCCCTTTATGCCGGTTATGATGACAATTCGATTTCCGGTCTAATCAAGGTTTGCGAGGTTCCGAGAACCGGCGGTTATATCAAACAGAAAAGTTACTACTTGCTTTGCGCCATGCCGACCGAAATCGGAGCGACCGCCTCGACTTATTTCTGTGACTATTTTTGGGAGAATTCAGCATCATCCAAAGGGCTTCGTGTCCGCCTCTCCGGTGCTAACGCTAACTATGGCACGTATGCGGGGGCGTTTGCTACGTATACGGACGATGCAGCCTCGTATTCGCCTGCGGCTGTGTCCGCTCCCCTCTGCTTTTTCGATGCGGATCCGGTGATGTCGGCCTAAAACGAAAACGGAAAGAGGAAAAGAACGTTCTTTGAAATTTTGTATTGAGAGTTTTTGGAAAGCTGTTCGGCGGGTTTCGGAACTCGCCGTTAGGCGAGTCGATTTTTGTGATTTTTTTGCCGGTTTTGGGAAAATGTAGTTAAAAGGCTTATCTTTGCATCGTTAAACCAAGTTTAACAGGTTGTTTTTACCCTTAGTGTGACGCAGGCTTCGTGTCCGCCTCTCCGGTGCTAACGCTAACAATGGCACGAATGCAGGGGCGTTTGCTACGAATACGAACAATGCAGCCTCGAATTCGAATGCGACTGTGTCCGCTCCCCTATACTTTGCAGTTAGGAAACGGTTAGATGGGGTGAAAGACCTTGCCACTTGGCAAAAGATGACGAACGCTCAAAAGGACGCTGGTAGGCCGGTAACGGTTCGAACGCTTCCGAGTAAGGCAAAGCAGACACTCAGACACTCAGAACCGCAGAAACAGACCATGAAAAGGTATGGAAATTTGTTTGAACGAGTTGTCGAATATGGCAATCTCGAACAGGCGTTTCACAACGCCGCCCGTCACAAAACTCGCCGAAGCGAAGTAATAGAGTACGGCTCCCATTTGGAGGCGAACCTATTACAGCTCCAGCGTGAACTTATCACCGGTACTTACCGCACCTCCGAATATAAGACTTTCATCATTTACGAACCCAAAGAGCGGAAGATCTTTAAACTGCCGTTCCGGGATCGTGTCGTTCATTGGGCGATAATGCAGGTTATTGAACCGATATGGCTCTCTAATTTCACCCATGATACATTCTCTTGCATACGTGGGCGTGGTATTCACCCTCTTTTATACAAGCTCCGCCGTGATTTGAAAGCGGATCCGGAGGGAACCCGGTACTGCCTGAAAATCGATGTGCGCAAATTCTATCCGAGTATAGACCACGAGATCATGAAACAGGTAATCCGCCGAAAGCTGAAAGATGCCCGGCTGCTTGCTTTGCTTGACGGTATCGTGGACTCGGCAGAGAACGGAGTGCCTATCGGGAATTATTTATCCCAATTCTTTGCCAACCTTTATTTATCCGAACTGGATCATATCATGAAAGAAGAAATGGGCATCCGGTACTATTACCGCTTTGCCGATGATATTGTCCTGCTGGATGGAAACAAGGAGAAGCTCCACGGAACCCTCGTGTTTATCAACCACTACCTGAATAATGAACGTGCTTTGAGTATAAAGCCGAATTATCAGGTTTTCCCGGTAGAGAGCAGGGGTATTAATTACGTGGGATACGTGACGTTTCATGATTATTGCCTCGCCCGTAAGCAGAACAAGAAAAACCTCTGCCGTGAGGTGGCAAAATTACGCAAACGTGGGCTGAGTGATGAGGAGATCCGAATACAGGCATCCAGCCGGTTGGGGTTCATGCAGCATTGCAATAGCATTTATTTATTAAAAACTCTCAATATGAAAACATTCAGTGAAGTAACAAACAGCGGTGGTAATCTCACGGGAGATAAATACCACATTGATGACATTTTGAACAGGGAAATCCACCTGAAAGGTTTCGAGGTAAAAGAATCCAAGTATAAGGGTGAATGCCTGATCATTCAGTATGATATCTACGAGCAGGTAAAGGATAAAACCGGAGTTTTGCTCACTAACGAGGACGGCACTCCGAAAATGGATTGGGTGGAACATATCTCCTTTACCGGTTCGGAGGCTCTTATAAAACAGTTAAAGGATGTAGTATTGGATGAACCCTGTTCGGCAAAGATTATTAAACAACCAATCGGTGACCGGGGTAAATGCTTTTATAAGATAACCGATCCCGATTAAAATATCGGTGATTATGTACAAAGGGATTTATGCAGAAAAAAAGACTTTTTCAAAGTTCGATAACGAACATTATTTGTGCTATCTGAACGAGCAGCGTGAGGAGTATTCTCCTGAGTCGGATGCCTGTTCGGGTGAGGTGACCGAACCGGTGTCCGCTCCTGTATTGGGATACGCCTATACAGGTGATATGGTGGATGGAGGTACTCTGATTGAAGCAAAAGAGGCTACTTATGACGAATTCGTTTCCGGTCTGATCCGCACGAGGTACTCGGCAAGCAGAGTGGAGGCAATTCAATCAAATCGAATGATAGCTCTTGTCAATCCGGAGCATGAGCGTGCTGCCGAGTTTATTTCCGAGTGGGATGATTTTCAGTCCTACCGGGAACAATGCAAGGAACAAGCGGATGCGCTTATAAACGGATAAATGCCTATCGGGGGCAGGCTATAAAAATGCCCCCGGCCTGTAAGTAGTTATCTCACCCACATACTTACACAAAGATGCGCCATATCGCACAGCCGGGGGCAAAATTCCCTCTGCTGCGATATGGCGCATTTGTATGTTATGTGAGTGAGATGTCGCAAAGATAGTAACATTTAAAGGAATAACAGCAATGAAAACACCTATTTCTTACTACGGAGGCAAGCAAACCCTCCTGAAACATATTCTGCCTCTGATCCCAAATCATAAACTTTATACAGAGGCTTTCTGCGGCGGTGCTGCAGTATTGTTTGCCAAGCGTCCGGCTGATGGCGAAGTTATAAACGATATCAGTATGGATATAACGAACTTTTATTGGATGGCTAAAGTCTATTATCGTGACCTGAAACAGGAGATTGAGAAGACTTTGCACAGCCGGGATATGCACGCCCATGCCGGACATATCCTGCAGTATCCTCAATTCTTCCAACCGGTGCAGCGGGCGTGGGCTGTTTGGGCGTTGTGTAAAATGTCCTTTGCCAGCATGATGGACGGTTCATTCGGTTATGACTTTGGTGGTGGAATGCCGAAAAAACTGCGTAATGCAAAGGATGAGTTCACGGAATGGCTATGCGCCCGGCTTGATAACGTGACCATAGAGAACCGGGATGCGCTGGATGTCATCTCCACTTATGACTCGCCCGATACGTTTCATTTTGTGGATCCGCCGTATATAAACAGTGATTGCGGCCATTACGAGGGTACATTTGATGAGTATTGCATGGAGAAGCTCCTGCAGCTTTTGGAGCAGGTGAAAGGTAAGTTCATGCTGACAATGTTTCCCCTGCCAATGATAGAGGAATACGCAAACAAAAACGGATGGATAATCCACCGGGTAGAAAGAACCATCAGCGCATCAAAGACGAGCCGAAGAAAGCAGGAGGAATGGATGGTATGCAATTATGAAGAACACCCGCAGCGAACTTTGTTTGATTACAAAGACAGCAGCGATGTTGATGCAACAGATGCCTCCTAAATACTGTATAAAGATAGTCATTTCTAATGAATTGCACAAATATTGGAACGTATTTTTTATGTGAAAATGCAATAATTTTAAAGGCTTTCAAACACCATTCAAATGACGTTTGAAAGCCTTTTTATATCGTGCGTGTGCGATAATTTTTTCACATTTCGTTTTATACCCTGATTATCGCATTTCGTTTTTTATACCGCTCGCATTTCGTTTTGCCGATTATATGCCTTGAATATTTAGCTTTGCAGGAAAATAAAAATATGCAAAGATAAAAGAAATAGTATTATGAAGAAGACACTGGTATGGATATTGTTTCTGTTTGTCTGTATATCGGTTTCTGCCCAGAAAATAGCCGTGAAGACAAACCTGCTTTACGATGTGACCACTACACTTAATCTTGGTGCAGAGTTTCGCGTGGCTCCGAAGTGGACAATTGACTTGTCGGGTAATTACAACCCTTTTAATTTAGGTGATGACCGTAAAATGAAGCACTGGCTGGTGCAGCCGGAGGTACGTTACTGGTTCTGTGAAGCTTTTAACGGCCATTTCCTGGCACTTCATGCGTTGGGTGGTCAGTTTAATGTGGCCAATATGGACCTGGGCATTTTCCCTTCCTTTAAAGATTACCGTTACCAGGGCAATATGTATGGTGCCGGTATCGGCTACGGTTATCAGTTTGTGCTGTCCAAACACTGGAACCTGGGACTGGAAATCGGTGCAGGCTGGATCCGTGCGGATTATGATAAGTATGACTGTCCGCATTGCGGTGAATGGCGCGGCAGTGACAAGAAAGACTATTTCGGCTTGACCAAGGCTGCCATATCCTTGATTTACATAATTAAATGATGGAGGAACGTAGGATGAAAAAATATATTATCTCTCTCGCATTTGTACTGGCAGCTGGTATTCCCGTACTTGGCCAGACTTCTTATCTGAGTGAAATAAAGATTGTGAACCGTGAAGTGGTGAAGACAGGCGACCGTCAGGCCAATGTGAAGATGACGGTAAGCTTGGATGAACTGGATATCAAGAACCAGCATTCACTACGCGTGGTGCCGGTGATTCTTTCTGCCGACGGCAGTCAGGAGCAGGAACTTCCTTCTTTCGTGATTAATGGAAAGGTGCGTGACAAGGTACAGCAGCGTACCGAAGCCTTTGAAGATACGGACTTCAATCCTGATGCGGTAGTGAAGGTACGCCGTAAAAACGGGTCGGCTCAAACACTCGACTATGATGCTTCCGTTCCTTTCAAGAAATGGATGATTGGAGGTGATCTTCAGCTCCGTGCCTACGTGACGGGTTGTGCGCTTTGTGATGAAGGAGATGAGAATACCTCTACAGGTGATATTTTCCCGCCGATGAATCCAGCTTACTATTCTCCTTTTATCCAACCTAAGGAGGAGACCGTTAAACGTCGCTCTGAAACACGCAGTGCCCGTTTGCAGTTCCGTCAGAACAGTTCCCGTATCCGTCCGGATTATAAGAACAATGCTGCAGAACTGGATACCGTGCGTAACTCCATTTCATTGGTAAAAGATAATAATGACCTGACAATTACCGGAATTTACGTTACGGGATATGCTTCACCGGAAGGAACTTTCGATTATAACATGAAATTGTCTGAACGCCGTGCCAAAGCCTTTACGGAATACATGAAAGATGAGTTGAACGGAGTAGACCCGAAACTTTACCATGTAGACTGGAAAGGTGAAGACTGGGCAGGCTTGCGTGAAGAAGTGTTGAAACACCCCAGACTGCTGAAAATTGACGAAGTGCTGAATATCATTGACAATTGCGGTGACGACAAGGATGCCTGCGAAGAACAAATCAAGGCATTGGTTCCGCCCGAAATCTACCAGCGTTTGCTGAACGAGATGTACGGTCCGGTTCGTCGCAACGAATACCGCGTAGAATATAACGTACGCCATTTTGATCTGGCAGAAGGAAAGGAAATGATCAAGACCCGTCCGGACCTGATGAGCGTAAGTGAAATACAGAAGGTGGCCGACAGCTACGGCAAGGGTAGTCCGGAATACATTGATTGCCTGGTGCGCGGAGCCAAAGCTTATCCGAACGATGTAACGGCGGTGAACAATGCCGCATTGGCTCTGATAGAGGCTAACCGTACGGACGAAGCCATCCGCCTGTTGGAAAACGCACCGGCAGAAGGAGAATTGCTTAATATGAAGGGGGTAGCTTACGCTAAAGCCGGTCAGTTTGACAAGGCTTCACAGGTATTCTCGGAAGCACAGGCTAAAGGCTACAGTCAGGCTGGTGAAAACCTTACGTTGCTGAAGCAGTATGTGGAATACATGGCAGAATAATAACTTAGAATAAACGAGAATTGATATATATAGTTTAATTTAAAATTTTAGTTTACTATGAAACTGACAAAGAGTTTATTTTTGGCATTTGCGGGCTTGGGTTTGTTCGCATGCTCTAATGAAGAAGTAATTGATAATGGAGCTCCGATTGATGGAGATGCAATGGTTTCTGTAAAGATAAATCTGCCGAGAGTTCTTGAACAAGGACGTAGCGGAGGGGGTGTTGAGGCTACTGGTGAAACAAATGAAACGACTGGTGGGACAACCCCATTAGACGTGAAATCTATAACTGTTACATTGCATGCAGCAGCGGGTGATAAGCTGGTACAGAGTTATACTTTGAATGGTGGTAGCAATGATTTTACATTTAGTGATGGGCAAACAGGTACAATTACTTTCACAGGGGTGAGAAATCCGCAAAGTATTGAAGTATCTGTAAATGAAGGTACTGCTACCGCTTTAACACTTGACCAGATTAATACCGCAGGTTTAGCAGCACCTTTACATAAAATCGTTTTAACAAGCGATACTGATTCTAGTGACGGAAACGGCTTTACGTGGGATAGTGATTCAAAAAAATATACAGCAGTGGTAACTCCTGAACCTCGTTATGCTCGTCTGGAAATTTCAAAGATTTCTCATGCAGCTCATGCTGGTGGTGAATCTTGTATCTTTAGTGAAGCAAATATTGCTGGTGTGTTTTTAGATAATCTGATAGGAACTGAGGGGGGAATTGTTTCTGTTAATGTTGCAAACGATAATACAATTTGGGATAAAATTAGCACAGAAACATATGCATCCCCTACTTGGAGTGCTATTGGTGCAAATTTCTTAGAATCTAGTGCTCAATGGCCTGCTACAGGTAATTGCTATGCATATAGTTTGTTTGGTGACCAGCTTCCTAAACTTGTATTTGTAATTGATGGTAGTACTCTTAAATTTACGAATAACACTGTACCAATGCCAGATTATAAAAACGGAAACGATATTTATGCAATGGTTGCTAAGTATAAAATGGATGTAACTAAATGGAGTGATTGGACGACAAATAAAGAAGAATATAAAGCTAAATACGGCTTGGATGATAATGGATATTTTACCTCATTTAAAGACGGTTATATTTATAAAATTAGCAATATTGCTATTCCAGATAAAGCATGGGGTACTACTCCAGGAGGAGGATCTGATGTTACGGTTGAAGCAGTTGTGAAAGTTCTGGACTGGAATGTTGTTGAAGGTACAGTTGATTGGAATTAATAAAAACTTTATAAGGTTTGGTCGGAGAGTTCCGACCGAACCTTTCTCAGAAAACATACAGCAAATAAAAACCTTAAAGAAAATGATGAAATCAATAAGATACATATTAATGGCGCTGTTCGCTACCGTCCTGACGACCAGCTGTATTAAAGAAGATTTCGATGATTGCGATAATGTAACCATCTACTTCCAATATCTTGCCGACGGCGATAAAGACGTACTATATCAATACATGAAGAAGGTAGACCTGTATGTTTTTGATGAGGGCGGTCATATTATGGGTGTAGGTCATTATGATGAAGTGGATTTGAAGAATTTTGCGGCCAAACCTTCTTTCAAATTGACACCAGGACGGAAATATAAAGTCGTAGCCGTAGGAAATGCCTATGAACGTACAGATGTGGTTAATCTAACTTCGGAAACAGAATTTAGTAATATTTATCTCCAGCATCCGGCATGGGGAACTGATGAGCAGGTGGATGGACATGACCATAATTATATAGGTCAGCGGGAGTTCTTCATTCCAGATGGTGAATTTACTGTTTACCGTGATACTGTAACGCTTTATAGTGCACATATAAATGTAGAGATTGAAATAAACGGGCTTCCTGCCCCCGCAAATGTACGTGCAGGAGAGAACATACCTTATCAATTGATGATTGAGCAGTCAAATGCTCAAACAGACTTTGAGGGTAATATCAATACAGATAGTGAGGCAAAGGGTACTTGTTATCCAAATCTAATATATGACGCTGAACGTAATTGCTATCGCACAGACAATTTGACTCTGTTCCGTATGGATGATCATCATGGACATGTGGATGAAGCATGTTGTGAACATCAATTGGTACTGGTGGATAATACTACGGGTAAAGAAATGGTGCGTGGTAACATATATAACTATCTCAAATATTTTGAAAATGAGATAGATATTACTAAACAGGAAGCTACATTGCCTATTGCAATTAATTTTAATAATGTGGATGTAGATATTACATTGCCGGATTGGGTGATTGTAGATGGTAAGCCTGAATGGAACTAAACCTTAAGGAGGAATGCGTATGAAAAAGCTGAGACAATATATCGGGATTATTGCTCTGCTGTTGGTAGCAGGGGCGGTGAGTTCGTGTGTGAAAGAAGAAGGTGCTACAGAACCATCGGGTACTGTAAATCTAAATTTGCAATTGTTAGGAATAAGTCGGGCTACAGATCAAGGTACTGATTTTGATAACAAAATAAAAACGCTGCGTATTCTTATTACGGATGAGAAGGGAAATATTTTAGTGAATGGCATGTCGGAAAATTTAACATCCAATACTGTACATATCATGGGGGTGCCTCGTAAAAGTGTACGTATATATGCGTTTGCTAATGAAGCCAGTATGGGACGTAGTTTCGATACTGAAGATTTGATGGTAGATATTGACCAAAATGAAACTCTTCATCAATTTATTGCTGGGTTGAATGATGGTAAGCTTACTCCTGAAGAAATTCTTGCAAGGGCATGGGATGTAAACCAAAAGGATTTTTTCCCGTTAACTGAAGCTAAAGCTCAAGAGTTGGATTTGGGTTTACCTATGACAGGGCATCTTGGAGTGGCTAAAAGTGATACTTACGATGATGAGGGGAACGCTATAGATTTGACGGATGAAGGACAAACAGAATATACGATTAATATTTCTTTGGTAAGATGTGTGGTAAAGGTTGCTGTGAGCCTTACCAATAATACTGAAGCTGATATTGAGTTGACAAAAATACTGTTTGGACGTTTCTTCTCTGATAAGGTATATTATTATGCTCATGAAGCAGATCAGTCACCAATGCCATATAATACAGGATTGGAATTGAACAACTTTGATTTGTCCCCGTCACAGACGTTAGAGAAAAATGTAACAATGAATAATGTATTGGTTTATTATATGTATCCATCAGCTACTGATAATGCTACAGATGATTATCGATATAGCATAGCATTGGATGGTACAGGTAACTTCCCTAAAAATAATTATCTGGAATTTTATAAAACAGAAGGAACTCGTACGGTGTTGTGGAGAAATTCTATTATGAAGGTAAATGGAACTATTAATCCGGGTTCAATATCTGTAACACCTACTATATATGTGGATATAGAAGATTGGTCTGATAAGAATATGGATGAGATTGTGTTTAATTAAATTAGGAGAGTGGATATTATGAAGAAATTAACATATATATTGTTTTTTGCATTGTGGACAATTGGTTTCAGTGCATGTAAGGAAGATAATTATATGTCTTTAGTTTCTGGAGAGGAAGTGCAAGTCTCTTCTTTAAAACTTCGTTTAAGCGATGTGATGTCTAAAGACATGAATCTTTCACGTGCAGGAGAGGATAAGCCTGTTTTAAATAATCTGTATTTGTATATATTTGCAAATGGCACCCGAGTTTCGGAACCTGTAAATATACCTTCTCAAAATATCTCTTCCTCTACTTCGGGTACAACTCATGATTATGAGATAAAGAATGTATCTCTTAAGATGATGACAGGTGAAAATACTGTGTATGCTTTAGGAAATACAGAGAATGGATATTATGATAATGCTCTTTTGAATGAACTGGCAGGAATTGATTCTGAAAAAGCATTTATAGAAAAACTCTTTTCCATAAACGCAGCCTATGAAACTAATCAATCACTACCTGTTTCTCTTAGTAATATTTTTATGACAGGAAGTGGAATTATTACAGCTGCAGAAAGTCAGGCAGAAGGTGTGATAAAGTTGAAACGCCCTGTGGCAAGTATCAATATGAAGGTAAATACTACATCTACCTCTGGTGGAAATGCGATTGAGTTTATTCCACAAACGTATCAGATTTATAATGTTTCGCAACAGGCGTTGGTAATCGCTGATTCAAAAAATACTCTGAATGAAGTGGTGCGTACGTATTATGATACAAAACCGCTTACTAATTGGGTGAATGAATATCAAGGTAGTACAGTAGTTGCTAAGAATTGTCAGTTTTATTTACCGGAGAATATTCAAGAGCTAAAAAATTTAAGCAATTATCATCAACGTGATTTAAGAAAAACTGATGATCGTAGCTGGGTAAATGCTCCAGCTAATAGTACGTATGTGGTGATTTCTGGAAATTATACGGAGAAAAATTCTGAAGGAGTACTAGTAAATCAAGGTACCACTTCTTATACTATTCATTTGGGTGATTTTTCGAATACTGGTAGTTGGGGAAATTTTTCCGTAGAACGTAATGCACGTTATTCTTATACTATCACTATACAGGGAATAGAGAATATTAAAGTTGAAGCAGAAAAAACAAAAGGTGATGGAGAGCAGCCAGGTGCTGAAGGAATTATTATTGGAAATGAAAGTGCATCTGAAATTTTTGATTTGGATTGTACTTATGAACAAATGCTTGTTACATATGATTTGAATGATATTGTAAATTCAATAGAGGCTGATAAGTCATCGCTTTCAAATGATGAAAAAATAGCTAATGCTTTTATTCTGAAAACTTCATCTCCATTTGATGAGAGCGGTTCCGAATATATTCGCCCTTATGCTATTGAAAATAAATTGAATGATGATAGGTTAGAATTAGAAACGTCTTTAAAGGATAAAATGGATTATAAGTGGGTTTGGTTCCTTTCACAAGATAATAATTCCACACTATCTTCTTATCCGGGTGAAAGTAAAAAAAATAGTACTCTTATTGATCCGTATAATTTATGTGTGAAGTTAGGCAATTTGGTGTTTCAACTTGTAACTAATGGAAAAATTACCGACAATCAAGGTATTACTGTTTCCTCTGATAATAAAGTTTATTTTACGGCTTTTGTGGATGAATATTACTATGATAAAAATCCGATAACGAATGAAAGTGTAAGCTGGGCTATGTTTACCAGACAAAACGATCGTACCATGATTATTGCCAGTGATATGAGTGTCAGTCCAGATGGCCATAGTATTTATGCCAAAGCTCGTACCTCTATCTCGCAACGTTCAATGCAAACATTCTATAATGAAAGAGGAGCGGAGAATTTCAATGCTTTGGGACTGGAAGTTTATTGTGAGAATGATTTGTTTATGGAGTATGATCAAGGTTTCTGGAGCAATAGATGGACTAAAGCAACAAATGAAAGCAATGGAAGGTATAATATGAAAAACTTGATGGGTTTTTCAGGTAACCAATCTTGGTCTGATTTTGTACAACAAGGACGTAATGGATATTTATCATCTGATGCAAGTTTAACACATAAAATAGGCAAGTCTAACGATAATCTTGTAAATGCTCATCCTTTTTATGCTTGCTTAAGTCGTAATCGGGATTTGGATGGCAATGGAAGAATAGAGGATAATGAAATTCGCTGGTATTTACCTTCGTGCGACCAATATGCCCGATTGCAAGTTGGTAACTCATCTATGTCTGATGAATCCAAACTCTTTAAAGGTAATAAGTCATTGTTTGCTAGCCAATCTTATCCTACTGATTTCCTGGATGATGGTGCCTTGTATTATACGAGTACTTATTATTCGACAGCATATGCAGATAAAAGGCAATTATTATGGGCTGCAGAAGTAGGAGCTTTTGGAGCTCGAAAAGAACATGAGACTGACTATGAGACACTTTATAAAGGATTAGTTCGATGTGTGCGTAATCTTCCAAGTGAAGAGGTAAAGCGTCAGCATAGTACAACTGTAGTAGGAGATGACGCATTGGGAGCTTCTTCTTATGATGAGGCGAAGAATAATACTAATAAATATTTATTTGATTTTACAGGGCGTTTGGATAGTCGTATTTTCCGAACTATAACACAAAGAGGTCCTTATGATCCGCACTATGAGGAACCTGTGTTAGATAATATGAATGATGTGAACCGTTTACCTCAGGGATTGGTGGTTGCTACAGCTGATATAAAAGGTTCATGGGGAGGAGCATCAAGGGAGTATAGTGCTTCACAGATTTGGGCAGGTTCGATTGATCCATGCAAAAATTATTCAGAGTCTTCAGGCGGACAATCATACGCTGGTTATTGGCGAGTACCTAATTTGCGTGAAATGATGGTAATAGCGACAAAGGCCAAAGAGTTAGGTTTAACGAGTGGTTATTATGCCATTTCAACAGGTTTTTCTGGACATAACTCTTCACAGCCTGGTTTCTCATATAATGCATTTTCGGGATTTGTGACAGCTTCAGGTGGTTCTCAAGTAAAAGTCCGTTGTGTGCGAGATATGATTAATGGGAAATAATAATATAATGGATAAAATAAATCCGATTCCTAAACGTAAATAAAAAGTTTCCTGCCATTGATAATGTCAATGGTGGGACTTTTTATATATTGTAGTTTGTTTATTTCTGGAGAATTTATGTTGTATGATAGATTGGCAGAAATGAAAAAGTTTGTAATATTGTTTTGATTAATGAATCATTATTTATGTTGTATATGAACCGATATGTTTTATTTATAGGAATAATACTATTGTTCTCTGCCTGCGGAAACACCTCCCAGCAGAAACAAACGGAAACTACCGAATCGGCATCTACCGCACAGCCTCAAGCGGTTGCGGAAGCCAAATTCCCTTTCCCTGAAATCCCTACTATGCTCACCCAGCCGGAGGAGCGGAAGGCGTATCTCATGGCGCACTACTGGGATAACTTTAACTTTGCGGATACGGCATTGGTGAATAACAGGAACGTGGCGGAGCAGGGGGCGGCGGACTACTTGGCCATACTGGCCGACGGTACGTTTACCGAGGAGCAGGTGAAGGGGAGTCTGGACGGCTTTTGCAAGGGGATGGAAGCGCAGGAGCATGCGCGGAAGGTGTTCTTGCAGATGATGGAGGATTACCTGTATAACCCGAACTCGCCTTTCCATAACGAGGGGCTGTATGCGCTGTTCCTGGAGCGGATGCTGAAGAGTGAGTTCGTAGATGAGGCGCGGAAGAGTTCGCTGAAGTTCAGCCTGGACCTAATCAGCCGGAACTGTCCGGGGAAGGTGGCTACGGACTTTGTGTATTTCCTGCCGGATGGCAGCAGGCATTCGCTGGCGCAGACGCGGGCGAAGAACAACCGTCTGCTGCTGGTGTTCTACGACCCGGAGTGTCCGAGCTGCCATGAGACGATGCAGGAGATGGTGGCCGACGGGATGCTGGCGGAAGCCGTGAAGGCTGGAAAGCTGACGGTGCTGGCGGTGTACACCGAGGGTAATCAGGAGGTATGGAAGCGTACACTAAGCAATCTGCCTCAGGGATGGACGGTGGGCAGTGACCATGAAACGGTGAAGCAGGGGGCGCTGTATGACCTGAAAGCGATGCCTTCGCTGTATCTGATGGACGGCACGAAGAGGGTGCTGCTGAAGGATGCGCCTTATGCAAAGATTAGGGAGGAGATTGCGCCTCTGTAGGTTCAGGCCAGCTTGTAGATTCCTCCTGCCAGTGCGCGGACCACGCCTTTCATCTCTAAATTGAACAGTAGGCTGGTCATGCGGTTGATGGCGATGTTGCTTTCTACTACCAACGTATTGATTTGTATCCCGTCGGGATGCTTCTGTAAATGGGTGATGACTTGTTCTTCTTCGGGTGTCAGCTCCGGGAACAGCTGGCGCTGGACTACCTGAGGGGAAACGGGCACATGGTCCCAGTTCATGGCTTTTACCACATCTTCCGCGCTCTGTATCAAGGCAGCGCGGTTTTTTTGTATCAGCAGGTTGCAGCCGGTGGAGTAGGTGTCGCCTACGCGGCCCGGAAAGGCGAAGCAGTCGCGCTGGTAGCTTTCGGCTATCTCGGCGGTAATGAGGGAGCCTCCTTTGGGGCCGGACTCTACCACGAGGGTGGCGTCGCTGATGCCGGCTACGATGCGGTTTCGCTTCACGAAGTTTTGCCGGTCGGGGTTGGTGCCGCTCATGAACTCAGTGAGCAGTCCGCCCTGTGTCAGCATTTCGGTGGCGGTGCGGCGGTGTACAGCGGGGTAGATGCGGTCCAGGCCGTGAGCCAGTACGCCTACTGTGTCGAATCCGTGGGTCAGTGCCTCACGGTGGGCATGGATGTCGATGCCGTAAGCCAGCCCGCTCACTATCAGCACGTCGGGAATTAGGGCGCTGAGTTCCTGCATGAAACGTTGGCAGAGGCCTTTGCCGTAGTCGGTGGCATTGCGTGTGCCTACGATGCTCAGGATGTGACGGCTGTTCAGGTTGGCCGAGCCTTTGTAGAACAACACGAGCGGGCCATCGGGACATTCGCGGAGGCGGGAAGGGTAGGCTTCGTCGTCTTCGGTCAGGCACTGAATCTGGTGCTTCTGGGCAAACGAGAGTTCGGCTTCGCACAGGCGGAATACTTCCGTGTGCTGAAAGGCGGTGGCTACTTTCGGGGTGACTCCGGGAAGAAGAGCCGGCAGCTCGCGGGCGTGTTCGAAAAGCATGGTCGCACTTCCGGCAGCCTGAATCAGGTGGCGGGCTCCTACCAGACCGATGCCGGGCAGAAGGGGAAGGGCCATGCGGCAGAGGAGTTCTTTTTCGTTCATTGGTTCAGATAGGGGGCAAAGATTTCATTGAAGAGGGCGCTGTCGCTCAGGCGTCCGTTGACTACGCACACGGTTTCTACGGTCGATTTGATGACGGGTTTCAGGTCGGGCAAGCGGTAGATGTCCTGCACAAAGACGTATTTGATGCCTTCCTTGCGGAGTGCCAGACGGGAGATGAACTCGTCACCGCTGGTCAGCGGGGTTTTGAAAGCCATGTTCAGGCGGGCTACCACGGGGTCGATGCCCTGCTGGTGAAGCTGGGCGAAGCTGACACCGACGGAGGAGAGAAACTCGTGGCGGGTGTGCTCGATATAGTGCTGGTAATTGGCATTGTTGACGATTCCCTGCAGGTCGCATTCATAGTCGCGGACCTTCATTTTCAGTTCAAAGATGTATTTCTCCATGAGAGTGAAGTTTATGTATTTTCACAAAGATAGCGAATTATTCCTATATTTGCGGGATATGAAAGAGAATGTACCAGTAATTTATGCAGCCCCTTTGCAGGGCTTTACGGAAGTGGCGTGGCGCAATGCACATGCGCAGTGCCTGGGAGGTGTGGACGCGTATTATACTCCTTTTGTCCGGTTGGAGAAGGGGGAGATTCGTAACAAGGACAGGCGCGACGTGTCGCCTGAAGAGAACACGGTGCCCCGGCTGGTTTCGCAAGTGATTGCCTCGGAGCCGGAGGAGCTGAAGGTGCTGACGGACTTTTTGGCCTCGCAGGGCTATCGGGAGATAGATGTGAACATGGGCTGCCCGTTTCCGCTGATTGTGCGTCGTGGGAAGGGAGCGGGTATCTTGTCTTCTCCGAAGAAGTTGGAGGCGTTGTTGGAGACGATGAAGGTGTTTCCGGAGGTTCGCTTTTCGGTGAAGATGAGGTTAGGCGGCCAGGATGCGGAGGAGTGGAAGGCGCTCGTGCCGTTACTCAACCGTTCGTGTGTGACGCAGGTGACGCTTCATCCGCGCATCGGGAAGCAGCAGTACAAGGGGACGGTGGACCGGGAGGCATTCCGAGCGTTCTATGAGGCGTGCGAGCGGCCGCTGGTGTACAACGGTGATTTGCTGACGGTGGCCGACATCCGGGAGGTACTGGAAGCCTTTCCCCGGCTGAAAGGGGTGATGCTGGGCCGCGGGCTGCTGGCGAATCCGGCGCTGGCACTGGCTTTCCGTGAGGGAGAATTGTCCGAGAGCGAATTGAAGGCACGGGTAGCGCAGATGCACCGGCAGATGTATCTGTATTATCATCGGGTGATAGAGGGCGGAGAGGCGCAGCTGCTGGCCAAGCTGAAGACCTGCTGGGAGTACCTGTTGCCGGAGCTGGACAAGAAACAGCGGAAGGCTATCTTGAAGAGCAATCGCCTGGACGGGTATCTGCGGGTAGTGGAAGAGGCATTGCGGTGAGAGGTATGAAGAACTGAAAAGACTTAACTTTTTTTACAGAAGTAGGATGGTGATTTTGGTATTTTCATCTGTCTCTATTTGAAATAGAAATCGATTTGCACATGGGAAGAGACAGATTAAATATAGATGAGTTATTCAAGTTTTATTATAGACCTTTGTGTTTGTATGCAACACATTATGTACAGGACGTAGAGATGGCCAAAGATATTGTGCAGGATTGCTTTTCGTCTTTGTGGGAGAAAATGAATAATGAAAAGTCTTGTGAGGTAAGTAATATGAAGGCTTATTTGTATGTGATGGTTAAGAACCGTAGCTTGGATTATTTGAGTCAGGAAAATCTGTTCAAATCGGGAGTCTCATTTACTGAATTAGAAGAAACCTTGTTGGATGAGGAGGTGGAGGAACGGAGTGTGATGGAGGCGCGAATGTGGACTGCCATAGATGCCTTGCCTGAGCGTTGCCGGGAGGTCTTTCTTTTGCATAAACGGGATGGCCTGAAGTATCAGGAGATTGCTGAAAAGTTTCATATTTCGGTTCATACAGTCGACAGTCATATTCAGAAAGCATTTCGTTTGATACGTGAGGGGGCATATAAAGTGTATATGTTTCTCTTTAACTAAAATTCAGTGTTTTCACGTAGTGATTTTGGGGGTTTCTATTGTCACAGGGTTGAATGTATAATATCACCAGAAACATGAATGAATTAGAAGAAAAATGCCTTCGTTTTGTGTTGAGGCACTATCAAAAGAATAAATTGGACACACGGCAGGCTTTGAAAGTTTTCAAGGAAAAGCATGGAGTGGTTGGAAGGGCAGGCGGAAAGAACCGGTATTTCCTGTTTTTATCTGGGCTGGCTGCGGCTATATTGCTGGCGTTTATTGTCTGGGTGGGTATATCTCCTGAGAAGCAGTGGACAGAATTGGCAGCATACGAACATGCAGTAAAGTACCAGTTGCCGGACAGTTCGGTCGTTACGGTATATCCCTATTCTTCTATTTGTTTCCGTACAAAGGATTATGCAGATGTATGTCGTGAAGTGAAATTGACGGGGAAAGTTGGTTTTATGATAAAAAGAGATTGTACTCGTCCGTTTAAAGTAATAGGAAAGTTGGCTGAAGTTCAAGTGTTGGGTACTTGTTTCGTGATGGATGAAAGCCGTGCGGATACCGCATGGGTTCAGGTGGAATCGGGAAAAGTGCGGTTTTCTGTACTAGGTCAGTCGGAAGGTGTAGAACTTCTGGCTGGAATGGAGGCACAAGTAGTAAAAGGTCAGCATGTTCCGCAAATCGTCCATCGTCCGGATTCTGTAAAGAAAGGAAGTTTTGTATTTGAGAATACTCCTCTTCCGAAAGTACTTACAGAGCTTTCCCGTTATTATGGGGTAAAGCTGGTAGCTGACCGGACAGACAAACGGTTGACAGCCAATTTCGATGCACACAGTCTGGACGAAATCATCGAGATAATAGAAAAAGTATTAAAAGTGCATATTAAAAAGCAAGTATGATGAGTACCTTGTGGACTGTGGCGGCTGTCTGTTTGTGTTTAGGGGGACATCCTCGTTCTGAAACTTCAGAATTGAAGAAAGCAATCGTACGAATGCAAGACTTGTATCATGTGAATTTCGTCTATGATTCTTCTTTGGAAATGATACGGTTATCTGGCATTTTTTCTTCTGGTAAGTCATTGAAGGAGAATCTGCAAACAGTCTTTTCCGGAACCGGAATCAAATGGGAGATAAAAGGCAGCTATGTTTTGTTGTTTAAATCGAGCCAGTATACTTTCTCAGGACACGTGTGTCAGGATAATGGGGAATCACTCCTTAATGTCACGGTGTATGATCAGAATATGCATATCGGTACCTTAACGGATGAACATGGTTTTTTTAGTTTGACATTACCGGAAGGAAAGCATACTTTGCGTTTCTCTTATGTAGGTTATGAAGAGGTGGTGAAAGAATTGGACTTGCGTTCAGATTATTCTGGTACTATTTATTTGAAGGAAAGTTCCACTGCATTGGAAGGGGTAGTGGTAACAGCCGATTTGAATACTTCTCTTTTTACAACTCAGACTGGAAAGATTTCGTTGACTTCAGAACACTTGAATACGGAATTCTCACTGTTCAGTTCACCGGATTTAGTCAAGGCAATTCAGCAGCTTCCCGGAGTATCTGCTGGCACGGAACTGCTCTCCGGGCTTTATGTACACGGGGGGAAGAATGATGAAAACTTATTCTTATTGGACGGCATGCCTCTCTATCAGGTGAATCATTTTGGAGGATTGTTTTCTGCATTTAATACGGATATAGTGAAGAACGTGGATTTTTACAAGAGTGGTTTCCCGGCACGTTACGGAGGGAGGCTTTCGTCTGTGACAGATGTCCGTATGAAGGAGGGGGACTTAAAGGAGTTTCATGGTATGGTCTCGTTGGGGCTGCTGGACGGAAGGCTACGTTTCGAAGGGCCTGTCATAAAGGAAAAAACTTCTTTTGTGTTCGGTATGCGCCGGAGTTGGTTGGACGTGCTTTCTGCTCCTGCTTTGCGGATTGCCAATCGTTTCTTTCCCGAAGAAGATATCAATGCCCGTTATGCTTTTCATGATATAAATGCGAAAATCACACATCGGTTTTCCAATGAGAGCAGGCTTTCTTTTAGTGTGTATTCTGGAAGAGATTTGTTTAAAATGAAGGATAAACAGCTTTTCCCGTCAGGAAATCTGCTCCATCAAGAGAAAGAACAGACCACGGATGAATATCATATCAGATGGGGAAATCTTTCTGCCGCGTTGTCATGGAATAATCAGTTCAATCATAAACTGACCGGTAACTTTTCTTTGGTATATGCCCGTAATCTGTCTAAATATGACTTCAGGTCAGATGATAGTTTTTATAAAGGGGAAGATGATAAAGAATATTCTGTAGACCGGATGCAGAGGGACAGTTATTCTACTATTGATGACGTAGGTTTTCGCATGGATTTTCATTACCTTCCTACGGCGAGTCATCATGTTCGCTTCGGAAGCGATTACTTGTATCATATCTATTGTCCGCAGCATACGCTATCACAGGATATAAGAGGTACGGAGGAAATGACGGATACGCTATTGTCATCAGTAGAGAGCCATTACAAGGGGAATGAATTCTCTTTTTATGCGGAAGACGATATGAGGCTGACCCGAAAGCTGCGGATAAACTTGGGGGGACGTTATACCATGTATCAAGTTTCGGGAGCAGTATATCATTCACTGGAGCCGAGAATATCGGCAAGTTACCGTCTGTTCAGTCGTACCACTTTAAAAGTTTCCTATACCGAGATGAGTCAGTTTGCGCACCAGTTATCCAATTCTTATTTAAACTTGCCGACCGATTGTTGGGTTCCTTCTACCTCCCGTATACGTCCTATGCATTCGCGACAGGTGGCAGGTGGTGTGTACATGGAACTTCCGTGGAGGTTGCGCCTGGAGGTGGAAAGCTATTTCCGTACTACCAGCCGAATGTTGGAGTACGAGGCGGGAGGCAGTCTTACATTGCCTGCCGGAAACTGGGAACAGGTGGTACGGGTGGGAGACGGCAAATCGTATGGGTTGGAAACATCGTTGGTGTATCATGATGAGCAGAACCTCTTTCAGGCTGGTTATACTTTATCATGGAGCAAGCAAAAATTTGATGATTTCTATTCCGGTTGGTATCCCAGCAAGTTTGATAATCGTCATAAACTGAATTTTGTCTATCGTCGTAAATTCAGCCATCGAATGGATGTATATGCAGCGTGGACTTATCGTAGTGGTGACCATGCGACGGTTCCTACACAGTATGTGGAAAATCCTTGCCTACCTGGAACCTCGCAGCTGTCGGACTTAGAGCCGATGTATGGAAAACCTAACAATATTACTTTGCCTGCCTACCACCGGCTGGATGTGGGTATCAATTTCCGGCGGACTACCAAGCGGGGATTCGAGCGAATTTGGAATGTGAGTATCTATAATGCTTATTGCCGTATGAATCCTTTTTATACAAAGATAGAACGGCAGGTGGATGGAAGTTTCAGAGGAAAGGCTATCGGACTGTTCCCGATAATTCCTTCTTTTAGCTACACCTTAAATTTCTGAATCGGCATGCATTGGAATGTCATTGATTATAACAAATTTCTAAACATTGTATTTATGCATTTACACAAACAGAATCTCATAATAATACTTGCAGCCTTCAGCCTGTTGTCATCTTGTGTGTATCATTTTGACTTGGATAAGATTTCAGAGGTTCCTAAATTAACGGTATATAGTTATCCTGGAAGTGGTGATACTACGGTGGTACGTCTTTCGCACAGTCTTCCGGTTTATGACAAAGGCATGAGAATGTATGGATTAAAGGGCAGGGACATCAGGCTGGAAGTGAATGACATTGCTGTTCCTTTGTTGTGGACAGAGGATTCATTGCCGGGAGTCCCCGCCAAAAGTTATTATGTGGTGCAGCCCTATGAGACGAGTGACCGTGTCCGGCTTACAGCTTCGGTAGAAGGGGTGAAAGCAGTTTCTGCCTTTACCATTATTCCTGCTCCTTTCCCCTTAAACGCTGTTAAAATAGAACGAAAACCCTCTGAGTTGAGTGTGCTCCAGCTTCAGATAAATTTTACCGATTATGCAAAGATTGAAAATTACTATTCGGTAACGGTCAAAGAAAGGGTGAAGTATTGGAAAGAGGGGACTTCGGAGGTGCATTATGGCAAACCGTCTTCTGCTTATATGGACTGGAGTGATGAGCCAATATTGGATGCTTCTTCTGGTTTGGATGACATTTTTATGGGAAACTATGCGTACTATCAGAATCTGTATTTTTGGAGCGATGAGAAAATTCAGGGAAAGAATTACACACTTCGCCTGAATATGACTTACATACCTGATTACAAGACTTCTATTCAAGATGAAACTTTTATAAACAGAAAGCAATATAAGGTTTATTTATATAGTCTGTCTGAAGAGTTCTACCGTTATTTGAAATCACTTAATGAGCAGAAGAATAATGAACTGGGTAATGTGGAGCTGGCTCCTATGCGGGCTACTTACACCAATGTGGAGAACGGTTTCGGACTGGTAGGTGGTTGCTGCTTGCGGCAAACGGAGTGGATGGAACTGTCAGAGTCTGAAACACAGTTAGATTTTGACCATGCAGTGTTTAATGTTGAATATAATGTGGATCCGATAAAAAAGAATCACCCGTTTATTTCGCTGAATGATGAATCGTTAAGTAAATAAAACAGAAACCAGATTAAAAATAATAACGCTAATTGGAAATCAGTATGAAACGATTATCTTTTTTCTTATTCCTTTTCTTTTTATGGATGACAGTTCGTGCACAGATGCTCCGTTCTTCAGGCCTGGTGCTTTATGGAGGGAAAAATACCGTAAACTACCAGGTGGCTTCACCGGAGAAAGGATTACCGCCTTTCGATTTGGCAAACTCCCGTTTGGGGGCTGATTTTACTTTGGGTGCCGGATACCGCTGGCGGCTGAATCGTCCGGATACCGGCTGGTTCTTCGACTTGTCGTTATCGGCAAGATATGGCCGCTACAGCTATGGATTCCGTTATCTTTCTTCTGACGTGCATACGACGTATGTGGGCGGAGAAGGAATCCGTAATCTGTGGTCGGCATCTTTTGCTGGAAGTGTGGGACGGTACCTGTTTCGAGGATTGAATCTGTCGGTAGGAGTGGAGCCTGCTTTTTATTTTTATGACAAAAGTTTCTTCGACTTGCCGGTATTTGCAAGATTGGCGTATGACTTCAGATTCATGGAAGTGGCTGTGCAATACAAATGGGGGATGACAAGGAAGTTCAATATGTCTCCTTTCTTGCGCAACCGACTTTCAGGCTGGGAGTGTTCGGTCTATATTCCTTTGTCAAGACGGAAATGATTTTTCTTTGAAAGGGATGGCTGGATTCTCTATAAATCTCTGTAACATATTGAGAAATAAATATTTAATAGTTTCCAGTACTTCCTTGTCAGTACTTGAGTACTTCCACGAAAGTACTGTAGTACTCCAAGGAAAGTACTAGAGTACTGCCAAGGAAGTACTGATTTAATGAAAGACTCGTGTGTAAGGGGTGAGAAGGGTTTTTAACCTTCTTTTTTCTTGAAATATTCGTATCCGATGCGGCAGAACAGACATTTCTTGGTGTCGCAGTAATTCTTTTTGAGCTGGATGAGTGCCTGACTGTCGCCGGCATGGGCGGCTTGCAGACCACATTCTTTCCACAGCCGGATGATGTAGTTATTTTCCGGTTTAAGTTGCTCCAGCAGGTTGCCGGCACGTTCGGTGAGCCGTTCCTCGCCTTTGTGCTTGCCGTAAGCATAGAGGAAGGGAACCACGGTATTGATAATCAGCAGGTCGATGGAGGCGTCGCTGAGGGTTTTCGGACGGGCAGGCGAGGGTTCGCCGAAAACGTAGTGGGTCAGCCAGTAAAGGGAGGTACCTCCATGCAGCAGGTCGCGCAGTTCTTTCACCGTAGAGGCCAGCAGCAGCTGGGAGAGCATGCCTTGAGAACGGTGGTAGAGGTTGGCCAGCTGGGCGATGCGTACGTGCGGAAAGTTGCCTGGGCGCATGCGGAGCATTTTCCACCGAAGGTGTTCGGAGGGCTGTAGCTCGAATTTGTGGGCCAGGTAGGCGTATTCCTTGGTAAGCTGGGCGGAATAGTCGTCGGACGGGAGTTCCTGCAACAGGCCGGCCTGCCCGAAGAAAATGGCTTCTATCTGAAAAAGATTATCGCGGTGCTTGTTGACGGCTTGCAAGGGAATGGTCTGTGCCCATTGTTCGAAGGCATCGCTGTTGGTGCCGAAACCGAAGTTGCGGGCTAAGGTGAGAAAAAAGGCTTGTTCCCAGTCGCCTTTGTTTTGGGTAAGCTGGGCCTGGATGCGCTGTGTTTTCTGCTCGAAACGCTCGGTCTGCAGACTGGATAGCCAGCTGTGGAGCAGGAGTTTGGGCAGACGAGGGATGAGGCGGTAGCAGGCCGGGTAATGGCTGGTTTCAATCAGCTCGCGGTAGTTGTCTAACAGGTAGGGCGGATAGTGCAGCTCCATTTGCGGGATGGGTGTGCCGTCGGTGCGGAAGGTTTCGGCATCGATGTCGGAAGCCACATGCAGAATCACGGAGTCGTAGGCACGGTCCTGATGATGGTGGTGGCGTTTCCAGTCGGAAGCATGCACGTGGATTTCTACATTTCCCACCCACAGAATGCCGTCTATCTTGATTTTCGCATTGAAAAAGTCGGGTCCTGCATCGGGATTGGGGAGTCCGGGGTCAATGACTTCCACGGTTTGTCCTTGCGTGGTATGCAGCGGAGTGAGCGGAAAAAGCTTGTGCTTCCATACAAACTGGAGTAGATGTTCCATGTTAACGAGCTGTAAATGTTGGGTAAATGTAATGATTAATACTGAAAAACACTATCTTTGCGAATAAAATTATCATCAGAATTATGAAAATTGCATTAATTGGATATGGAAAGATGGGAAAGGAAATTGAAAAAATCGCCCTTTCCAGAGGTCATGAAATTGTGAGTATCATTGATATAAATAATCGGGAAGATTTTGCTTCGGAGGCTTTCCGATCGGCTGATGTGGCCATTGAATTTACGGCTCCTTCAGTGGCTTACGGCAACTGTCTGGAGGCGTTCAAGAATGGGGTGAAAGTGGTATCGGGCAGCACCGGATGGATGGGAGAGCATGGCGAAGAGATGCGCCGTCTGTGCCAGGAGGAGGGTAAGACACTGTTCTGGTCGTCTAACTTCAGTTTGGGTGTGGCTATCTTTGCGGCGGTGAACAAGTACCTGGCAAAGATTATGAACCAGTTCCCGAACTACGATGTGTCAATGGTAGAAACTCACCACGTGCACAAGCTGGATGCCCCGAGTGGTACGGCTATTACGCTGGCTGAAGGGATTCTGGAAAACCTGGACCGCAAGCAGAAATGGGTGATGGGCACACTGACTGCTCCCGACGGTACGGTGACGGGCACGACCGACTGTGCACCGGATGAATTGCCCGTGAGTGCCATCCGCGAAGGGGAAGTACCGGGTATCCATACCATCAAATATGAATCGGAGGCTGACTCTATCGTGATTACACACGACGCAAAGAACCGCAAGGGGTTTGCATTGGGAGCGGTGCTGGCTGCAGAATATACGGCTGCACACCAGGGCTTCTTAGGTATGAATGATTTATTCCAGTTTTGAGTATGATACAGGCATCGCGTAAACAATGGATAAAGTTCGGCATAGTGCTGGTGCTTTATCTGATTTTCCTGATTTGGTTGAAAAGCTGGCTGGGACTGGTAGTGGTTCCGTTCATCTTTGACGCATATATTTCCAAAAAGATTCCTTGGACATGGTGGAAGAAGTCGACCAACAAGACCGTGCTGACGGTGATGGGCTGGGTGGATGCCATCGTGTTTGCGCTGGTAGCAGTCTATTTTGTGAATCTGTACTTCTTTCAGAACTATGTGATTCCTTCTTCGTCGCTGGAAAAATCGCTGCTGGTGGGCGACTATCTGTTTGTAAGCAAGATGAGCTATGGTGCCCGTATTCCGCAGACACCGCTCCACATGCCGCTGACGCAGCATACGTTGCCGGTGTTCAACTGCAAGTCGTATCTGGAATGGCCGAAGTGGGACTACAAACGGGTGGCCGGACTGGGAGAGGTGCAGCTGAATGACATCGTGGTGTTCAACTTCCCGGCAGGGGATACGGTGGCTACCGGCAATCCGGCAGAAGATATCTATCGCATGAGCTATGCCATCGGCAAGCAACTTTCGCAGCCTATTGACCTGGCCAGCCTGAACCTGGAGCAGCAACGGGATGTGTATGATTATTATTACGCGGTAGGACGTAAGTATATTGACGAAAATCCGCAGCTGTATGGTGAGGTGATTACTCGCCCTGTAGACCGGAGAGAGAATTATGTGAAGCGTTGTGTGGGTATGCCGGGCCAGACACTGGAAATCAAAAACCGGATTATTTACCTGGACGGTAAGGCCAACAAGGAACCGGATAATGTGCAGTATCGTTATTTCGTGCATACCAAGGGCATGTTGCCGGAGGATTTATGTCATGAACTGGGTATTAGCCAGGAGGATTTGATGGCTTATTATACGGAGGAATCGGTATATAACATGCCGTTGACTGAGGAGGCGAAGGCTGCCTTGCTGGCACGGAAGGACTTGGTGACTTCCATTGAAAACGTGCCGGATGATGATGCGGGCGGACTGTATCCGGATAACAAGCTGACAGGCTGGACAGTAGACAACTACGGTCCGATATGGATTCCAAAGAAGGGGGCTACCATAGACCTGACACTGGATAACCTGCCCATGTATGAACGTCCGATCAAGAACTACGAGGGTAACAGCCTGGAGGTGAAAGACGGAAAAATCTACATCAACGGACAGGAAACGACGAAATACACCTTCAAGATGGATTATTACTGGATGATGGGTGACAACCGTCATAATTCGGCCGATTCACGTTTCTGGGGGTTTGTGCCGGAAGACCATATTGTGGGTAAACCTATTTTTATCTGGCTGTCGCTGAACCAGGATCGTGGCTGGTTTGACGGAAAGATTCGCTGGAACCGTCTGTTTAAGTTTGTGGATTCCATTAAATAATCTATGAATAAAGGAAAGTCCGGATGGTGGTGGTTGAGAGCGGCCGGCCTGACGGTGTTGACCGTATGGCTGGTGCGGACCCTGCTTGTGACGACTTGTGTAATTCCTTCTTCCGGGATGGAAAATTCTCTTTATCAGGGAGAACGGATTCTGGTCAGCAAGTGGAGCTACGGGCTGCGTTTGCCTTTTTGTTCGCTTTTCGGCTATCATCGGTTGGCATCTTCGCGTGCGGAGAAGGGGGATATTCTCTTGTTCAATAACCCTCACCCCCAGCAGGTGGAGAGAGGGATAGAGTGGAGAGAGCTGTTTATCAGCCGCTGTATCGGCACGCCGGGAGATACGCTGATGCTGGATGCCGACCTGAACTGTGTGGGCGGAGAGGTGCTCAGTCCGGACGCTAAATCGCTATATGCTTATCCGGTATCCTCGGAAGATTTGATGCTGACCGTGCTGTCGGTGCTGGGTATCAAAGGAAATACGCTGGCCGGATATACTTCCGACGGGGGATATATACGGAGTTTCAGCCAATATGAATATTACTTGATTTCGCAGAAACTGGAGGGGCGGATTCCGCTTGTGCCGCTGGATGAAAAGAACCAAACGGAAGTGCATCCGTATGTGATTCCGGCAAAAGGTGTTCCGGTGAAGGTGTATCCCTGGAATGTGACCTTGCTCTGCAATACGATTGTGGCGCATGAACACCAGCCTGCAGAGGTTCGTCACGATACGTTGTATGTGAAGGGAAAGCCCGTGGAGGCTTATACGTTTGGCAAGGATTATTACTGGGTGGCTTCCAATGACCCGGTGAATATTTGTGATTCCCGCTTGTTCGGGTTCGTGCCGGAGGACCACCTGATAGGGAAGGCCTGGCGCATCTGGTACTCTTCGCGGAAGGGGCGCTTCTGGCAGCGGGTGCAATGACATAAACTAAGAAAGAATGAAGAATGAAGTGATTTTGGGGTCGGCCTATCTGGCTCCCGTAGAATATTATACCAAACTTTTTGCTTATCCTTCGGTGCATGTGGAGCGTTATGACCATTATATGAAGCAGACTTACCGCAATCGGTGTGTGATTGCATCGGCCGACGGGCCGTTGGCACTGACCATTCCGACGGAAAAGAGTGACGACCTGAAGTGTGTGATGAAGGATGTACGTATTTCAGACCATGGCAACTGGCGGCATGTGCACTGGAATGCGTTTGTAGCCGCTTACAAGCATAGTCCTTTCTTTGATTACTATGCGGATGAGTTTCATCGGTTCTTTGAGCAGAAATATGAATTTCTGTTTGACTTTAACCTGGAACTGTGTGAGTGGGTGTGCCGGCAGATAGACATGGAGCCTCGCCTGATACCTACCGAGGAATACATGCCGGAGGTGGAATGTGCCGATGATTTCCGGGAGCTGATTCATCCCAAACGGGATTATCGGGAGGCGGACAAGGCATTCTTTCCCAAACCTTATTATCAGGTGTTTGACCAGAAGCTGGGTTTTCTGCCTAATCTCAGTGTGATTGACCTGCTGTTCAATATGGGACCGGAAAGCTTGCTGGTGCTGCGTGACTCGGTGCGTGCGTTCAATGAAATTTAAGGATACATATTCCTTCAAACCCGATTTTATGTTGTACATTTGTAACTGAATCAATGATTTAACAATATGAATAATCTTCCAACAGTAACGAAAAACCTGCTTATTATCAATGTGCTCTGTTTCTTCGGAATGTTTGTGGCCCGAAAATACGGAGTGGATATAGAAAATATGCTGGGTCTTCACTTTTTCCTGGCTTCGGATTTTAACCTGGGGCAGCTTATCACTTACATGTTCATGCATGCTAATTTCTCGCATATCTTCTTCAATATGTTTGCGGTATGGATGTTCGGACGGGTGCTGGAACAGGTGTGGGGGCCTAAACGCTTCCTGACGTATTACCTGATTTGTGGTATTGGTGCCGGTCTGATTCAGGAGTTGGTGCAGTATGTGGAGTATCTGGCGGTGTGGTCTAATTACGATTCGGTCAACACGGGACTGGGTATCATTCCTATGGATGCGTTCCTGAACCAGCTGACTACTGTAGGTGCTTCGGGAGCGGTGTATGGCATTTTGCTGGCATTTGGTATGTTGTTTCCCAACAGTCAGATGTTTGTATTCCCGATACCGGTGCCTATCAAGGCGAAGTATTTTGTGATTGGATATGCGGTGCTGGAGCTGTTTTTAGGATTGGGAAGCAACGACGGAGTAGCCCATTTCGCTCACCTGGGAGGTATGTTGTTCGGCTTGATACTGATTGTTTATTGGAGAAAGAAAAATGGCGGCGGACGGATTTATTACTGATTTGAAAAGAAAGTTCCAGCAGGGAGACATTGTGCTGCGTCTGGTGTATGTGAACGTAGCGGTGTTTCTGGCAGTGACACTGGTGCAGATTTTTCTGACCTTATTCAATGTGTCTGCTTCGCCGTGGATGAACTATCTGGAACTGCCGGCATGGACGGAGGTCTTTATCCGTAGGCCCTGGACCCTGATTACTTACATGTTCATGCATGCCGGTGTGCTGCACATCTTGTTTAATATGCTGTGGCTGTTCTGGTTCGGTCGTCTGTTTCTGGCTTTTTTCTCGTCGAAGCACTTGCGCGGACTTTATTTCCTGGGAGGTATCTGCGGCGGATTGCTTTATATGCTGGCATATAATGTGTTTCCTTATTTTCAGGATGTCGTGTATTCTTCCTATTTGTTGGGTGCCTCGGCTTCGGTATTGGCCATTGTGGTGGCGATAAGTGTACGTGAACCGAATTATCCGGTACAGTTCCTGTTTATCGGTACGGTGCGTCTGAAATATGTGGCTCTGTTTATGATAGCGCTTGATTTGCTGTTCATGACTTCTGAGAATGCAGGCGGGCACATTGCACATTTGGGTGGAGCACTGGCCGGATGGTGGTTCGCGGCAGGATTACAGAGCGGTCATGATGCCACGAAATGGATAAACCTGGTGTGCGACTGGTTTGCAGGCTTGGGACGTCCGGTGAAGCGTAAGCCCAAGATGAAGGTGCACTACGGAGGACGTCAGGCGGATTATGAATACAATGCCCGGAAAAAGGAACGTGAGGCAGAAATTGACCGGATTCTGGACAAACTGCGTAAGTCGGGCTATAACAGTCTGACGGATGACGAGAAAAAAAGCTTATTTGATGCAAGTAAGAAATGAGTATTTGGAAACATACGTTTAGAGGAGTCTTTATTTTAGGAAACCTGGTTGTCGGGGCCGGATTCTTGTGCTGTGCTTACAGTCCGCTTGTATCGCCGGTGGCTCATCCGGTGCTTGCTTGTGCGGGATTGTTTTTCCCTTTTTTCTTGTTGGCCTTGATTGTTCTTGCAGTAGTGGGGCTGTTTCATGGATGGAAGTTTATGTGCCTTCCTTTACTGCTTTTACTGGCTGGAGGAGGAGCAGTCGCGACGTATACTCCGTTTGGAGGAGGGGAAGAACCTACGGACGGGGAGGTACTGAAATTTCTGACTTACAACGTCATGAATATGTACGGAGATACAGAAGATGAATCTCGCCCCGTGCAACATTATATTCAGGAAAGTGATGCAGACGTGGTTTGCCTGCAGGAGTACCAGTGGGATGCCCGTAAGACCAGGAAGTTTTTCCCCATGTATCCTTACAGACGATTGCTGAAAGCGTCTAATGGAAATGGGATGGCTTGTTTGTCGCGCTTCCCGATTCTCTCGGTAGAACCGATTCCCTATGAAAGTGGAAATAATGCCAGTTTTTTGCTTCGGCTAAACATAAAAGGGGATACACTGACGTTGATATGCAATCATCTGGAATCGAATAAGTTGGATGCACATGATAAGGAAGTGTATGAGGGATTGCTGAAATCGCCTGAGGGACAGAACGTGAAATCGGACAGCAAATACCTGCTGCATAAATTGGCTGATGCCGTGGCCATTCGTGGACCGCAGGCCGATTCGGTGGCACAAACCATATCCCGGCAGACGGGCAAGTATTTGCTGGTGTGCGGTGATTTCAATGATTCTCCTATTTCGTATGTGCACCGCACCATCGGAAAAGGCTTGACAGATGCTTATCGTGAGGCCGGCTGGGGACCGGGATTCTCTTATAACCGGAATTTCCTGTATTTTCGTATTGACCATTTGTTTGTGAACAAGGGATTTAAAGTGTTGAAATGTCGTGTGGACAATTCCATTTCGGCATCCGACCATTATCCATTGTGGTGCTTGGTAGAGAAGTTATAACCTGATATAAATAGAAGATGAAAAATTTTATTTTTGCAGCAGCTATGAGTTGTATGGTATGTGCCTGCAGTCAGCAGGCGGCAGACACGGACAATCCGTTCCTGTCTGAGTTTGAAACCCCTTATGGAACACCTGACTTTGACCGTATTAAGGTGGAGCATTATGAACCGGCTTTCTTGAAAGGTATTAAACAGCAGAATGAGGAAATCAAGGCCATTGTAGAGAATCCGGAGGAACCGAGTTTTGAAAATACGATTGTGGCATTGGATAATAGCGGGGAGATTCTGGCTCGTGTGAGCGGAGTGTTCTTTGCCTTAACTGAAGCTGATACCAATGACGAAATGATGGCGCTGGAAGCAAAGATTGCTCCGATGTTGTCTGAACACAGTGATAATATTTTCCTGAATCAGGAACTGTATAAGAGAGTGGCTGCCGTTCATGCTCAGGAAGAGGCTGGAAAGATTCAGCTGACTACCGAACAGCATTATTTGCTGGATAAATATTATAAGGAATTTATCCGTTCTGGTGCCGGACTGGATGCCCGGAAACAGGAACGTCTGCGTGAAATCAACAAACAGCTTTCTACACTGACCATTGAGTTCGGTAATCATGTATTGGCCGACAACAACGATTATCTGCTGGTGGTAGATAAGAAAGAAGATTTGGCTGGTCTGCCGGATGCGGTCATTGCAGGAGCGGCACAGGAAGCCAAAGCACACGGAAAAGACGGTAAATGGGTATTTACCTTGCAGGAATCCAGCCGTACTCCGTTACTCCAGTATGCTCAGAACCGTGAACTGAGAAAGAATATCTATCAGGCATATACCAGTCTGGGTAACCGTGGCAATGCCAATGACAACAAGGAAGTGCTGAAAAAGGTGCTTGCTCTTCGTCTGGAAAAGGCACAGCTGATGGGATTCAACAATTTCGCAGAGTATCAGTTGGCCGACAACATGGCGAAGAACCCGAAGAATGCACTTGACCTGCTGTATGGCTTGTGGGAATATTCTATCAAGAATGCCAAAGCAGAAGCTGCTGAGTTGCAGAAAATCATGGACCGTGAAGGAAAAGGTGAAAAACTGGAAGCATGGGACTGGTGGTATTATGCAGAAAAGCTTCGCCAGGAAAAATATGATTTGAATGAGGATGCCATCAAGCCTTATTTCAGTCAGGAAGATGTGCACGATGGACTGTGTACGGTAGTCAACAAGTTGTATGGCATTACCTTGACTCCTTGTGATTCTATTTCTGTATATAATAAGGATGTGAAGACTTACATTGTGAAGGATGCAGACGGTTCACTGTTGGGCGTGTTCTATAGTGACTACATGCCTCGTGCCAGCAAACGGAGCGGTGCTTGGATGAGTAACTTCCGTGAACAGCAGGAAGGGGTTCGTCCGTTGATTTATAATGTGGCCAGCTTTACCAAACCGGCAGGTGACCTTCCTTCCTTGCTGACAATTGATGAGGCACGCACCATGTATCATGAGTTCGGACATGCATTGCACGGATTGCTGACTCAGTGTAAATATAAAGGTGTGTCTGGTACGTCTGTGGCTCAGGATTTCGTGGAACTTCCTTCACAGATTATGGAACACTGGGCGGTAGAACCCGAAGTGTTGAAAATGTATGCCAAGCATTACCAGACTCGTGAGGCTATTCCTGATTCTCTGATTGCCAAGATTGAAAATCAGGCATTGTTCAACCAGGGTTTTATGACTACAGAACTGTTGGCTGCTGCCATTCTGGATATGGAAATGCACTGTCTGACTACGATGGAAGGATTCGACGTACTTCAGTTTGAAAAACAGCTGATGGATAAATTAGGGCTGATTCCGCAGATTGCGCCTCGTTATCGTTCTACTTACTTCAATCACATCATGGGTGGTTATGCAGCTGGTTATTATAGCTATATCTGGGCTGAACGTCTGGATACAGATGCCTTTGAAGCGTTTAAGGAACATGGCTTGTTCGATCAGGCTACCGCAACTTCTTTCCGTAAGAACATTCTGGAAAAAGGTGGTTCAGACGACCCGATGAAACTGTATGTAACCTTCCGTGGGGCAGAACCCGGTTTGGATGCGTTGCTGAAGACTCGCGGATTGAAATAAAATGTCCGGACAGTAGGAAAAATCTGTACAGAGTATAACTGAAAGAGGGAGTATGGCTTCATTTTTTGCAAGTTGTACTCCCTTTTTTAGGCTCTAAGCCTTAAATATTTACAATCCTTTCCGCATATAAATGAAAAAAAAACTATATTTGCAACCTTGAATAAGCGTATCAAATTTTAAAAGTAAATATAATAAATTAAAGTAACATGCAAAACAAAGGATTTGTAAAGGTTTTTGCGGTATTACTGACCCTTGCGTGTGCTTTTTATCTTTCGTTCTCATTCGTTACACGTTATCAGATGAACAAGGCGGCTGAGGACCCGAAAGGTTCGGCACATTACCTGGATTCCATACAGAATCAGAAGGTGTGGTTGGGGATTTACACGCTGAAACAATGCCGTGAGATGGAAATCGGGTTGGGTTTGGACCTGAAAGGTGGTATGAACGTCATTCTGGAAGTTTCTGTACCAGATGTAGTGAAGGCGTTGGCCGACAACAAACCGGATGAAGCTTTCAATAAAGCTGTAGCGGAAGCTGCAAAATTGCAAATTAACAGTCAGGAAGACTTTATCGCTCTGTTTATCAGAGAATACAAGAAGCTGGCACCGGAAGGTAAGCTTGCCGAACTGTTTGCAACTCAGCAGTTGAAGGATAAAGTAAATACCCGTAGTACTGATGCGGAAGTAGAAAAAGTATTACGTGAAGAGGTGAGTGCTGCTGTCGATAACTCGTTCAATGTTTTGCGTACACGTATTGACCGTTTTGGTGTAGCTCAGCCGAACATCCAGACTCTGGAAGGCAAGATGGGCCGTATTATGGTGGAATTGCCGGGTATCAAGGAACCGGAACGTGTGAGAAAACTTTTACAAGGTTCTGCTAATCTGGAATTCTGGGAAACATTTGAAGCAAAAGACATCGTTCCGGTATTGGCTTCTGCTGATAACCGTGCACGTGGCCTGCTGAATGTAGATGTTCCTGCTGATTCTGTAAAGGTAGAGGCTGATACAACTGCTGTAGCTGAGGCTTCTGCTGTATCTGCAAAAGACAGTCTGGCTGCGGCATTGAAGGGTGAAACAGCTGCTGTTTCTAATGCAAATATTGAAGAACTGAAGAAAGAACATCCGTTGCTGGCTGTATTGCAGTTGAACCAGAGCGGTGTAGGCTGTATTGTAGGTTACGCTGACTATAAGGATACTGCTGACGTAAACCGTATCCTGAACATGAAAGCAGTGAAGGAAATAATGCCTCGCGACTTGAAACTGATGTGGGGCGTAAGAGCCTCTGACTTGGATAAGAGCGGACGTATTTTTGAATTGTATGCTATTAAATCTACTCAACGTAATGGTCGTGCACCGTTAGAAGGAGATGTTGTTACAGATGCACGTGATTCATATGACCAGTATAACAAACCTTGCGTAACGATGGCTATGAATACGGAAGGTGCTCGCCGTTGGGCGCAATTGACCAAAAAGAATGAAGGTCGTGAAATTGCTATCGTATTGGATGGATATGTATATAGTGCACCACGCTCTAACGGTGAAATTGCTGGAGGACATTCTGAAATTACAGGTAACTTTACTCCAGAGCAGACAAAAGACTTGGCTAACGTATTGAAGTCTGGTAAGATGCCGGCTCCTGCACGTATCGTACAGGAAGACATTGTAGGTCCGTCTCTGGGACAAGAATCCATCAACCAGGGTATCGTATCTTTCATCGTGGCTTTGATTGTCCTGATGATTTATATGTGTGCGATGTACGGATTCATTCCGGGTATGGTGGCTAACGGTGCGTTGTTTATCAACTTCTTCTTCACACTGGGTATCCTTTCTTCATTCCAGGCTGCATTGACCATGTCTGGTATCGCCGGTATGGTATTGTCACTGGGTATGGCAGTGGATGCCAACGTATTGATTTATGAACGTACGAAAGAAGAGCTCCGTGCTGGTAAGGGAACTAAACAGGCATTGGCTGAAGGTTACAAGAACGCATTCTCTGCCATCTTCGACTCTAACTTGACTTCTATCATTACAGGTATCATCCTGTTTAACTTTGGTACTGGTCCGATCCGTGGTTTTGCCACTACCTTGATTATTGGTATCCTCTGCTCATTCTTCTCAGCTGTATTCTTGACTCGTCTGGTTTACGAGCACTTCATGAACAAAGACAAGTGGTTGAACCTGAAATTCACTACAGGTATTTCAAAGAATCTGATGCAGAATGTACACTATAACTTCATGGGTATTACGAAACGTTCGTTCACTATCTGGGGAGTTATCATTGTAGTATGTATCATTTCATTCTTTGTACGTGGTCTTGCACAGAGTATCGACTTCACCGGTGGACGTAACTTCGTGGTTCAGTTCGAACAGGTTGTACAGCCGGAAACTGTACGTAGCTTGCTGCAGCCGAAAGTGGGTGATGCAAACGTACAGGCTATTGCTTTGGGTACAGACGGTAAGACAATCCGTGTGACTACCAACTACCGTATCAACGAAGATTCTCCTACAATCGATGCAGAAATTGAAGAGTTCCTTTACAATGCATTGAAGGAAGGTAATTTGTTGGGTGAAGGTACTACACTGGAAATCTTTATCGACCGTGATAATCGTGCCGGAGGTTCTATCATCAGTTCTCAGAAGGTAGGTCCTAGCATCGCCGACGATATTAAGACTTCAGCTGTATGGTCAGTTGTATTGGCCTTGATTGCTATCGGTCTGTATATCTTGATTCGTTTCAGCAACATCGCCTTCAGTATTGGTGCTACAGTAGCATTGATGGTGGATACTGTATTAATTATCGGTGCATACTCTTTGTGCTATGGATGGATGCCGTTCTCTTTGGAAATCGACCAGACATTCATTGGTGCTATCTTGACTGCAATCGGTTACTCTATCAACGATAAGGTGGTAATCTTCGACCGTGTACGTGAGTTCATCGGTTTGTATCCGAAACGCGACTGTACGCAACTGTTCAATGATTCGTTGAACACGACTCTGGCCCGTACCATCAACACTTCTTTGAGTACATTGATTGTGTTGCTGAGTATCTTCATCCTTGGTGGTGACAGCATCCGCAGCTTCGCATTCGCTATGATTCTGGGTGTAGTAATCGGTACATTGTCTTCATTGTTCGTAGCTGCTCCGGTAGCTTACCTGACAATGGGTCATAAGATGCCGAAACAGGCTGGTGAAGCAGAATAAAATAGAAATCTGATATAATGTTTGAAAGCGGCTGTTTTCCTTGTGAAAGCGGCCGCTTTTTTGATGTGGTTTATGAGCATGAAAAAACGCTTAGGCGTTCGGATTAAAACGTCTAAGCGTTTTTATAGCTGATTATTCATCGACTTTCTCATCAATGGATTTACCAGTCAGTTGCTTCAAGTAATCAGAAGCAGACATGCCAAACTCTTCTTTAAAGCACTGACGGAAATATACGTTACTGTTGATTCCTACCTTAAATGCGATTTCAGAGATAGAATATTTTCCTTCCAACAGATACTTTTCAGCCAGCTGCATTTTAATTTTCCGGATATATTCGTTGGTTGACATACCCGTAAGTGCCTTTACCTTGCGATAGAGTGTGGAACTGCTCATGCACATCACATTGGAAAGTACGGTAATATCTATATTTTCTGCAGCTGCCAATCCTTCGGTAATCGTATTGGTGATTTTATCCAGGAATTCCTTGTCTAACTTGCTCATAGATTCCGTGATAATGGCCCTCTTTTCCTCCATGCTTTGTTTTTCCGGTTTGTCTGGAGGATGGCAAAGCGCTCTGATAAAAGTCGCCGCTGGGTCAGCAAATTGCTGATACGGCTTTGCAGCAGACTGGCACTGAAAGGCTTTGTCAGATAAGAATCAGCTCCTGCCTGGTAGCCTTCCTCCTTGTCGGTAATACTGTCTTTTGCTGTCAACAGAATAACCGGAATGTGACTGGTACGAATGTCTGCTTTCAGCTTTTGACACATGACAACCCCATTCATTACCGGCATCATAATGTCACTGACGATAATATCCGGAATACAATCTGTGGCTATTTGTAATCCTTCTTTTCCGTTAGCTGCTGTCTTTACCTCATATAAATCCGTAAATGAGTCAGCAATGTAATCGCGTATATCGGCATTGTCTTCTACTACTAAAATAATAGGACGCGCATTTTTATCCGGCTCTATAGCTTCCAGTTTCATAGTGGAATCCTCTGCTTTGGCATCTTGCTTTTCTGTGTGTATATCTTCTCCATGCAATGCCTGAGGATATGTATTCTCAGCCAGCAGCCGTAGGTAGAATGTCGTACCGATATCGGGCAGACTCTTTACTTGAATATCTCCTTCGTGTAATTTTACCAGGTTTTTTACCAGGGCCAGACCGATGCCTGTTCCAGAAGCCTGGTGCTCTCCGCTTTCCTGATAATAACGTTCGAATATGTGTGTCAATGCCTCTTTTCCGATGCCGTATCCAGTGTCTTCTACAGAAAGCTGTGCATATCGTATGCCATTTTCTGTGATCCACTCGGCACGGATGCGGATGTATCCTTTGTCGGTATATTTCAATGCGTTGGAAATCAGGTTGTCCAGAATCATGGTAATAATCTCCTTGTCGAAAAACAAGAACATATTCTCTTCTTCCGCCTCTATCAGAATCTGGATGTCTGGTTTACTGTTTAATTCCTTGTATTTCAGACCAACTTCATAGACTGTATTCGTCAGATTGCCTTTTGTGACACAAAGTCTTTTGTTTTGTGTCTCTGTTTTTCGGAAATCCAGTATCTGGTTTATCAGGTTCAGTAATCGTACGGCACTCTGATGGATAACAGAAATCCGATGATGGTCTTTGCTGGAAAGTGTATTGCTTTTTACCAAATCTTCCAATGGACCCAAAATCAGTGTCAACGGAGTGCGCAGTTCATGGGTAATATTTGTATAAAACCGCAGACGTTCGTCATTCAGCTCTTGTTCCTGCTCATGACTTTTCTTTTCGGATTCATACAGATATTCTAAATTTAATTTGCGTTTGTAAGCCCATAGTCCGATGAAAAGTAGACCTACACCACTAATTACATAGAGTAATTTAGCCCACCAGGAAAGCCAGAATGGGGGAGCAATAATAATTTCTATGGATGATATCTCGTCTGACCATTCCTGGTTTCGGATGCGGGTCTTTATCATGAATTCATATTTTCCGGGTGGCAGGTTACGGAAAGTGACGTTGTTGGGGTCCTTTACGGTGTACCAGGAGTTTTCCAGCCCTTTTAGCATATAGGCATATTCTACTCTTTCATTCAGTGAGTAATCTTGTATGTTGAATGAGATGTTGAAACTGTTTTGTAAGTATTTTAGCGGTACGCTTTCTTTGTTGATTAAAGAAATCTCTGTTTCATTGCTATTTTCAGAGACAAGGGGTTCAAAAATAGTAATCTTTCCGATTGTGGCTTTAGGAGACTGTCGTTTTTCCAAAATGTTGCTGGGGGTGAAATAGCAGAGGCCGTTAGTGGAGCCAAAATACATAGTTCCGTTTTTGTCTTTACATACACTTCTTCCAGTAAAGCTTGCCATTGGAATATTATCTCTGAAATCGTAATTATAAATATTTCTTTCATTTCGGACAAAACAGCTGATTCCCTGATTGGTACTGAACCAGATATTCTGGTTTTCATCTTCTTCAATGGCCCAAATAAAAGTATTTGCTAATCCTTCATTATGCTGATAAACTTTATATTCCCACAGAGACTTATTATCAAATTGGACAAGACCTTCTCCTGTAGCTGCCCATATATATCCTTTTGAGTCTTCAAAAATTTGGTTGATGGTGTTGGATGGGAAGTCTTGATATGTGTTGAATTCTTTTAATAATTCCCATTTTGAAGAATAAAGAAAAATCCCTCCTCCAAAGCTTCCTATCCATATTTGCCCTTTTTTGTCTTTGATGACTGTGCGTACTAAGTTATCTGGAACATGTTTATGTTGAAGAATTATTTTTGAATCCCGATTTATTTGAAAGACTCCGTCACTAGTGCCTACCCAAATATTACCTTCTGTATCCTCATAGAGTGAACGTACATCTTGGTTTGCGTATTCTTTTGGGAAGACTTGCTGGAAAGTCTTTTTATGTGTGCCATAAAATATGATTCCTCCATAAAATATGCCGAACCATAAGTTACCTTGTTTGTCGCATAGTGCTGTTTGTATAGAATTTCCACTAAGATTATTTGTCTGTTCTGTATAGGTTGCTATTCTCTGTCCATCTTTTAAAACATTTATTCCTCCTCCATCGGTTCCAACCCATAAATAATTTTGTTTGTCAAGACATACTGCGCTGGCAATAGGGGTATTAAGATTACTGTCTGATGATTTGGAGGAATAACTGAATGATTTAAATAAGGCTGTATTGGAACTGAGAAAGTTTACACCTCCTCCCCAAGTTCCAGCCCAAATATTTTGATGTGAGTCTTGGAACAAGCAACGAACTGTTGAATTATTCAAGTTATATTCATTGTCTCCAGCTTGAATAAACTGTATTTCTTCTGCTGTATTAAACAAGCTTTTAGATAGATTTATAATGGCAATACCTCCAAATTCAGTGGCAATCCATAATTCATTTTCATTGAATTGTTGAATATCATAAATACGATGAGAAAGAGCGGGCTCTTTTTCTCCCAATCTGATAAATGTTTCTGTCTCGGGTTTATAAAGCACTAATCCTTTTTCTGTTCCCACCCAAATATTTCCAGTATTATCTTTAAAAATGCATTGTATATTATTACTGGGAAGTGAATTATTATTGGATTTATCGTATGTAAAATTCTTAACTTTTTTATTTTTTGTCGATAGAATACTCATTCCATGGTTTGAATGACCAATGTAGAGGTTTCCTTTATTGTCATCTATAGCAGTCCAAACGGTATTGCTTGGAAGTTCAGGAATGGTTTGTTGATTGTAGTGTGTAAACTTCCCGGTTTTCTTATCCAAATATTCTATCCCTCTCCAGTAAGTAGTAATCCACAAGTTGCCATCAGTTGCAGGGTGGATACTGGTTATGTCATTTGTTATAATACTGTGAGGATCTTGGTAGTTATGCTGATATACGATCTGGGTATTATTCTGATAATTAAATGAGATTAATCCAGCTCGTTGTGTCCCAATCCAAAGTATAGGTTCATTAGGGTCATCAAAAAGGCTATTTAGTTCGTTTCCGGTTAAGTTGATTAATTTCCCTTTGTTTGCTTTATAAAAAGAGGTAAATTTTCCTCCTTCCAGTTTGTTGAGTCCTTCTTCTGTCGCAATCCATATATATCCATTTTTATCTTCCACTATATCTACCACGTAACTGTTGGAAAGTCCTTCCTCTAGTCCTAATTTTTTTATGGTATGGGCTTGTAAATTGGTAATTACAATATATTGAAGCAAGCAAACTGCAATAAAAAAGTGTTTCATATTTTTTTTCTTTTTATGTTTTCTCAAAAATACAAATATTTATTTGAGGATACTTCCTGTAATGTTAAAATGCATGATTTATAATCTATCAATGCATGATTTTTATAAAATTATTTTAATGCAGTTCCTTTCCATCATGTTTTATAAGGTTCTGAGACAGGTATGGGAGTATGCTATTCTTTCTGATAGGAAGTTTTGTAATGTGGAATAGCTTAGGGTATCTTGAATGTTTTTATAGGATAGTAAATCATGCATTGCATTATTTATTGCTCTCCAATGATGGATTTAAGTAGCTTTTCTCAATATGAATCCTATTATATTTGCATTCGTTGATTTTAATTATAAAAACTAATTTAATCTTATAGGATTAGATACCCTGTTAAATAAGATAGATTGTGTTTTATATTAAGATATAAGAACTATTTGTGAAACTTTAAAGATTAAATTTTATGAAGAACTTAAGCCTTGTATTATTTGTGCTCATTCTTTTAACCTCGGGGTGCGCAAGTAATAACATTGAAAAGTATCCTGAGGTACAAAACAATTATGATCCGTCAAAGCCTTTGGAAATAAAAAGTATAATTCCTTCCGAAGGTGAGTTAAATGAACAAGTGATTATAGAAGGTAATTTTGGAGCGGATGCTTCTAAGATTAAGGTCTTCTTTGCAGATACGAGAGAAGCGAGTATTATATCTACAAATGGGACATCGATTTACTGCTTGGCACCCAAACAACCAGATGGTGAAAATTCTGTGAAGGTTGTAGTAGATGGTAAAGAAATAACTACTGATAAAACATTTAAGTATAATCAGGTACAGAAAGTTTCTACTATATGTGGTACTTATAAGAAATCAGAATATAAGGATGGGACATTGTCGGAAGCTTTATTTAACGATGTGATGGGGATTGGTGTAGTGGCTGGTGATAATATTATGGCTGTGGAAACTCATGTAAAGCGAATACGACTTATTTCTCAGACAGATAATCAGGTAGTTACTGTTTTAAGTGGGCTTTGTACTTGTAAACCAGCTATTACCAGTCAAAGAGATACTATGTATGTGGTAGAGTTATATAAGAATACAGGTAAGATATATCGTCTTACTAGAGCGAATAACTGGGGGCCGGAACTTATTCGGGGGAATATTGAAGAATTGAAAGATGGAGAACAATGGGCTTGTGCTTTGGATAAAACTGATAATTATCTGTATATCAGAAATCACGTCGGTGTATTTGTGAGAGTGAGCCTAAAAGAAAAAGATGCCAATGGAAATCTTAAGGTCGAAAAGTTGCTCGAAAAGTCTAATTACTTAAATGGAGGTACTATGAATTATTTGGCATACAGTCGAGTAGAAGATTGTTTTTATGCCACAGAAGATTTTGGTCATGCGGTTTTGAAAATCTACAAAGATGAGAGTGGTGTATGGCAGCAAGAAGAATATGCAGGTGCTTTAAACCACCCAGGTAATGTAGATGGTGATAGAAAAGAGGCTTTGTTTCAATGGTTAAGAGGGTTGACAGTTGATAGTGAGGGCAATATCTATGTGACTAATATTGGAAATCAGTCTATCCGTAAGATTGCATATCCTTCAGGATATGTGTCAACTATTGCAGGAGGACAGAAATCGGGTGATGTTGAAATTGATGGAATTCCGTTGGAAGCGTCGTTCTGTGATTTGACTGACCTTGCTGTAGATTCTGAGGATAATTTATACATCGCCGGAGGTGCAGGTTATAATGTGCGTAAACTTGCTATTGAATAAACTTAAAATCAAATAAAATGAAGAACAGATTTTTAACGTTATTTGCATTCATACTGATTAGTGTATTGTCAGTATATGCACAAAGTGGTCATACTGTCTCGGGTGTGGTACTGACTGAACAGGGTGAACCGTTGGTGGGTGTAACCATTCAATATAAGAATGATCCAACGAAAGGTATCATTACTGACTTGGACGGTAATTTTGTATTGCAAAATGTACCCAATAATACGACTCTTGTATTTAGCTATATTGGATTTAAAGAATACTCGATGGTTGTCAATAAGGACATGACGCGACAAACCATTGCACTCAAAGAAGATATTAACCAGACAGAAGAAGTGGTGGTTATCGGTCGAGGAACTCAGCGTAAGATTTCTGTCGTAGGTGCCGTTACAAATGTAAAAAGTAGTGAATTACAGGTCCCTGCTGCATCAGTCAGTAACATGCTTGGAGGACGTGTTCCGGGTATTATTGCTGTGACACGAAGCGGTGAGCCGGGTAGTGACTTCTCAGAGTTTTGGGTACGTGGTATTGGAACATTTGGTGCTGGTGCTTCAGCTTTGGTGTTAATTGATGGTATTGAGGGTGACTTAAATACTTTGGATCCGGCAGATATTGAAAGTTTTACTGTATTAAAAGATGCATCGGCAACCGCTGTATATGGTGTACGTGGTGCCAATGGTGTGGTACTGGTTACAACTAAAAGAGGTAAATCGGGTAAATTGACAATTAGCGTGAAGAGTAATGCGGGTATTTCTTATTCTGCAAGAACACCAGAGTATGTAGATGCGTTAACTTACGCAAATTTGGCGAATGAAGCATCTGTAGTACGTGGAGGACGTCCGGTATATGATGCAGCTGAACTTAAATTATTTCAAACAGGGCTTGATCCAGATTTGTACCCAAATGTAAACTGGCGTGATGTTATGTTGAAAGATTATGTTTGGAATCATCAGCATCATATCAGTGTAAATGGTGGTGGTAGTAATGCCAGATATTATATGAGTGTGGGTATTCAGCATAAAGACGCTATTTATAAGCAAGATAAAGGTATCAAGAATTATGACAACAATGTAGGCTACAATAAATACAATTTCCGTGCAAATGTAGATGCTAATCTGACAAAATCTACTATTGTAGAATTGGGATTGGAATCCATTATCGTAACTAATTCTTTCCCTGGATATGGTGATGATAACCAGGCACTTTGGGATGCACAGGCAAATATGACTCCTGTGACTGTACCTGTTATTTACTCGGATGGTTCTCTTCCTGCATATGGCGCTAATGCAGACCAACAGAATCCGTATGTACTATTGAACTATACAGGTTATAAGAAGAAGAGTGAGATGACTAACACGGTGCGATTGAAACTAACTCAGGACTTTGATCAATGGGTAAAAGGATTAAAAGTAGAGGCTTTGATGTCTATTAATACTTACTCTTTACTTAATCAGACTCAGTTAAAGACTCCTGCATTGTATTATGCTACCGGACGTAAAAAAGATGGAACATTAGATTTAATTGAAAAGGTCAGCAGAAAAGACGACGTATATTCATCTTCAAACCTGACAACCCGTAAAATCTATTTTGAGGGTCGTGTAAACTATGATCGTGTTTTCAATGAAAAACACAGAGTGGGGGGCTTGTTGTTGTATTATATGGATGATTTTGTCACAGGTGAAGCACAGACATTGATTGCTTCTATTCCAAAACGTTACACAGGCTTGGCAGCAAGAGCGACCTATTCTTTTAAAGATACTTATTTTCTGGAAGGTAACTTAGGTTATACTGGCTCTGAAGCATTTGCAAAAGGTCAGAAGTTTGGTATATTCCCTGCGATATCTGGTGGTTGGGTACCAACTCAATATGAATGGGTACAAGAGAATTTAAGCTTTATTGATTTCTGGAAGTTCAGGGCTTCTTATGGTATTGTGGGTAATGACCGTATCAATAGTAGTGTACGATTCCCATTTTTGAGTACTATGACTCAAGGCTCAGGTGCCGGTATCTGGGGAGGTGGCGATAACATTGTAGAATCTCAGGAGGCGTCACAAAACTTGAGATGGGAAAAAGCAAAGAAATTTGATATAGGTATTGATGCTCAGTTCTTTAAACAAAAGATAGATGTGACAGTCGATTTCTTCCATGAAAACCGTACTGGTATCTTCCAGCAGAGAGCCAGCATTCCTGATGAAATGGGTTTGGTAACTTTGCCATGGGCGAATGTAGGTGCGATGGAAAGTTGGGGTGCAGATGGTAATATCTCTTATTTGCATCAGTTTAATAAAGACTGGAGTCTGACTGCCAGAGCAAACTTTACTTATACAAATAATAAACTTACAGAGTACGAACAGAGTGGAATAAAATATCCTTATCAGTCATGGGTGGGTTCTCCTTATGGAAACCAAAGAGGCTTAATTGCACTTGGCTTGTTTAAAGATCAGGCAGATATTGATAACAGTCCGAAGCAGACATTCATGGCAGATGTAATGCCTGGGGATATTAAATATAAGGATGTAAATGGTGATGGTGTAATTGATGAATACGATGAAGTGTTGATAGGAAACTCAAATGTTCCGAGACTTCAATATGGTTTTGCATTGGAGTTAAAATATAAACGTTTGTCGGTTAGTGCCTTGTTTGAGGGTGTAGGTATTGTAGACTTTATGTATGGTGGTAACGGTTTTTATCCTTTCACCGGAAAGCAGACAGGAAATGTACTGAGCATTGTTGCTGATCCTTCTAACAGATGGATTCCTGCATCTTATTCAGGTGATCCTTCTACTGAAAATCCTAATGCTCGTTTCCCACGTTTGACATACGGTCCTAATGCAAATAATGAGCGTAATTCTACATTCTGGATGGCTGATGGAAGATATCTCAGATTAAAGAATGTACAGATTACTTATGATTTTACTTGTCCTCAGATGAAGAAGATTGGACTTCAAGGCTTTCAATTGAGTCTTATTGGTGACAATCTGGCATGTTGGGATAAGGTCAAACTTTGGGATCCGGCTCAGGCCTCAGGAAATGGAGCTGTTTATCCTTTGCAGAGAGTATTCACATTACAAGCAAATCTACAATTCTAATAGAATATGAAACGTAAAATTAAAAATATATTATCAGCTGTAACCATTGGAGCATGTGTTGCTGCAAATATGACCTCATGTGAGTCATATTTGGATGTTGATTCCTACTTCTATGACCAAAATACGATTGATTCTGTTTTTCAAAACAAAGTTTTGGTAAACGAATACATTAATGGTATTGCCACTTATCTTCCTGATGAGAGCAGGCTTTTTACAGAGTCTCCTTTCCCGTTTGGATTGGCTTCTGATGAGTGTTTTGCTTCTTGGCAAGACGGTCGCCATGCCGGTATGTATTTTATGTTGGGTAATGAAACGGCGCAGAGTGAGCATTTTAATAATTGGGCACATTATTACAAAGGAATCCGAAAAGCGAATATTTTACTTTCAAGAATTGGTGAGTGTAAAGATTTGTCTGATATGGAACGGAGAGATTATACGGGCCGTGGACATTTCTTAAGAGGATATTTCTATTTTTGCTTGTTAAGGCAATACGGTCCCGTACCTATCGTGCCGGATGCTCCGTTTGCGGTAGATACTCCAGCGGATGATGCTTCCTATCCTAGAAATACGTATGATGAATGCGTTGATTATATCTGTGATGATATGGAACAGGCAGCAAGTTTGTTGCCGGAAAGCAGAACTCAGGCTTATCAGTATATTCCCACTAAGGGAGCGGCTTTGGCAATGATTTCACGCTTACGTTTGTATGCAGCCAGTCCATGGTATAATGGAAATACACGTTATGCTGACTGGAAAACGGAAGATGGAAAGAATTTCATCAGTCAGTCGTACGATAATAGCAAATGGGCGAAGGCTGCAGTAGCGTCCAAACGTGTAATCGACATGAACGTATATAGCTTGAATACTGTAGCTCGTACAGAACAGACTGTAGCTCTTCCTTCTACGGTACCTAGTGCAGATTTCCCTAATGGTGCAGGAAACATTGATCCTTATCAGTCATACAAAAGTTTATTCGACGGATCAATCAATGCGGAATTAGTTCCTGAATACATTTATTATTGTAATATGACGGTGGGAAGAGGGTCTAATGACAACTCCAATCAGTGGATTGCTACTCCGTATGTGTTAGGAGGTGGTAATGGACTGAATGTCTGTCTTGATTTGATTGATTCTTATAAGATGATTGATGGAAATACAATTGATCATTCCAGTGTACAGTACCCATATCCTTCGGCTGATCATGCGGGAAACCGTATTGGAGGAGAAGGATGGCAAGTATCAGATGGTTATACAGTAACGCCTAATTCAGCACTGGTAGATTGCTATAGAGAAGCCAGATTTTATGCGACGATTGGTTATAATCATTGCATGTGGCCGGGAACGGCTTATGTAGGTAGTGATGATGTGACTAATATTGAGGTAACTTATTATTATGATGGAAACGGTGGCCCTAACCCTAATTTCCCGGAAGATTATAATCATACTGGGTATACTTGTCGTAAATATATTCATCAGGAGGATAATATAAAGGGCACAAGCCGTGCCAAGACTTTCGCTATCATTAGATATGCAGAAGTTTTGTTGAACTACGTGGAAGCTTTGAATGAACTCGAGGGTAGTTATACTGATGAAGCAACAGGTATTACTGTTACTAGGGATGTAGAAGAGATGAGAAAATATTTTAATATGATTAGATTCAGAGCAGGTTTGCCTGGTATTACTGATGCAGAACTGAATGACGTGGAGAAGATGAGGGAAGCTATTAAGTTGGAAAGAAAGATTGAGTTTGCCTTGGAAGGCTATCGTTATCACGATTTACGTCGTTGGGGAGATGCTGATGAGGCCTATAATGCGAAAATTACAGGTTATAATACTTCTGTAAGATCTGCTCAGAGAACTGATTTTTATAAGCGTACGATTCTTGATAGTAAAGCAATTATGAAACGTGTATTCAGCCAGAAAATGTATTTCTTCCCGATACCGAAGACTGCTTTAGATCACAATGCACGATTAACACAGAATCCTAATTGGTAAAAATTAAAAGTATGAAAATGAAAAAAGCTATTTTATATTTTGCATGTTTGTCTCTCTTTTTTGTTGTAGGATGCAGGGAGCAGGATATGCTTGAAATGGAACATTATATTAAACAAGTTTATCTTGTAGGTAGTGGAGAAGAAGGCCACATGTTAACTCGAAAAGTGAATTTTGCTCAAGCAGAAGTCGAGATAACAACTTCTGTGTATGTGAGTGGCTCGTTGTTGCCAGATAGGGATGTCGTTGTTGAATTAGAAGAAGATCCGGCAGCTATTGATGAGTATAATAAGAAATATAAATCAGAAAATGACATTCAATATTCTCCGATGCCGAACGATTTATATAAGTTTGAGTCAATGAGGGTAGTGATACCGGCAGGACATGCACAAACGTTAGTTCCTGTAAAGATTACAACCTCGGGCTTGCATTGTGACTCTTTGTATACCATTCCATTGAAAATAAAATCATGTTCAGAGTATCAATTGATGGAACCGAATACAACTGTTTTATTATCTGTTTCCACATATAATGCTTATTCTGGAAACTATAATTATGAAGGTGAGAAAGACGGAATTCCTTTCAGTTTATTGAGAACTGCTGTGGCTGTAAACTCCAATACTATCCGAATTTATAATTCTGGAGCAGAGAATATTGCCAATGTGGATGATGAAGGTGTAACCTTTAGTATCAATGAAAACAATACATTGACAATAAAGGGATGGAAGAATATGGAGATTTTAGAGAGTGAAGGGACCTATGACGCAGAAGAAGAGACTTTTACTGTTAACTTTAGATATAAGGATTCTGCAGGTGCAGAACATTCTGTGTCAGGTAAGTTGATTTTGGCATCTTTAGATCATGCAGAGGAGTAGTTATAGGATTTGATTTTTGATAAATGAGAATAAGGGCTGCATCGTAATAAAGCGGTGCAGCCCAATTCTATGTAAGGGTAATTTATTCTGCATGTAGATTTATAGAGTAAATAATTTGTAGTATATTTATTGTAAATAGAATCTATGTGACTAATATTGATATTTCTATGAGAAACAGATTATTTTTATTTTGTTCATTTATTCTGCTTGCATGCTTTTCTGTGCAAGCCCAAGTATCTTTTGGCGAAGCCAAAAAATTCAATGAGAATTGGTTATTCAGTTTGTCGGACGATAGTCTGAGCACTTCTGCATCGTATGATGACAGTAAGTGGCGAAAACTTGATTTGCCGCACGACTGGTCGGTAGAAGGACAGCTTTCTCCTTCACTGGCAAGCTGTACCGGTTATTTGCCGGGAGGTATAGGCTGGTATCGGAAACATTTTCAGGTTACCGATAAGGCTGCACGCCATTACATCTATTTTGAGGGAGCATATAACCGTAGCGAAGTTTATCTGAACGGACACTTGCTCGGTAAACGTCCGAACGGATACATCTCTTTTATGTATGACATGACTCCTTACTTGAAGGAAGGAGATAACGTGTTGGCAGTCCGTATTGATCATAGCCGTTATGCTGATTCACGCTGGTACACTGGTTCCGGAATTTACCGGGATGTGTGGATGATTTCTGCTCCTGACATTCATTTTTCCCAATGGGGAATAGGCTGGCACGCTACTTCGCTGACCGATAAGCAGGCGGTAGTGGCAGTCGATATGGAAGTGGAGAAACATGTGAAAGCCGCTGGCGCATTGGAGGTTTCTGCGGCACTTTATGATGCAGAAGGTACACTGGTAGCACAGGGCCGTAAGAAAGTGGCGGATAAAGCTGAGGGCATTGCGAAAGAAACAGTATCATTGAAGGTGAAGAAGCCTCGCCGCTGGAATTTGGATGCACCTTATCTGTACACGCTGAAGACAGAGCTGCTTTGTGACGGCAAACGGATAGATGGCAGTTCGACGAATGTAGGTCTCCGTACGTTGAAGTTCGATGCCAACAAGGGATTTGCCCTGAACGGAAAGTGGATGAAGGTGAAAGGAGTATGTCTGCACCATGATGCAGGTGTGCTGGGTGCGGTAGTTCCTCCTGAAGTATGGGAGCGTCGTCTGAGAAACCTGAAAGAAATTGGTGTGAATGCCATCCGTATGAGCCATAATCCGCAGGCACCGGTATTGTATGATTTATGTGACCGAATGGGCTTCCTAGTGATGGATGAGGCTTCGGATGAATGGGAATTCCCGAAACGGAAATGGATAAAGGGATGGAATGTCGGTGAACCAAGCTATGACGGAACATTTGATTTCTTTGAAGAATGGATTGAACGCGATGTGACGGATATGGTGCGTCGTGATCGGAATCACCCTTGTATATTCTTGTGGAGCATCGGTAATGAGGTAGACTATCCGAATGACCCTTATTCTCACCCTATTTTGGATGGCACAACCATTAATCAGCCTATGTTCGGTGGATACAAGCCTGATGCCCCGGATGCCATGCGTATCGGTAAGATTGCGAAGCGTCTGGCTGCCTGTGTTCGTGCGGTGGACACTTCACGTCCTGTTACCGGTGCATTGGCCGGAGTGGTGATGTCGAATCAGACAGAGTATCCTGAAGCAGTAGATGTAGTAGGATATAATTATACGGAAAACCGTTATGACGAAGACCATGCCACTTACCCTGATCGTGTGATTTACGGTAGTGAAACCGGTGTGGGAATTGAGGCTTGGCATGCAGTACGCGACAAGGAGTTTATTTTCGGACAGTTCCTTTGGACAGGTACGGACTATCTGGGTGAATCAGGCAGATGGCCTTCCAGAGGTTTGTATACCGGTTTGCTGGATTTTGGCAGCTTCCCCAAACCACGTGGATACTTCCGTGCTTCGCTTTGGAGTGAAAAACCTGTGACTTACATCGGTACATATCCCAAACACGACTGGGTATCAATGGATGCATGGGATTTGTGGAACTACGAACCGGGCCAGTTGATTCGGGTGGTTTGTTATACCAATGCACCGCAGGCTCGTTTGTTGCTGAACGGAAAAGAAGTGGGCCAGATGAAGCCTTACGACGATAAGAGCGGTATCATTTACTGGGATATTCCTTATCAGGATGGGGAATTGCGTGCAGAAGGTTGTGATGCAACTGGAAAGGTGCTTTCATCTTATGCCATCAAGACCTCTGGTCGTCCATACGGCTTGCGGGCTACTGTGGATAAGGAAGTCTTGTCACCAGATAAGGCTACTGCACATGTAACGATCGAAGTGGTGGATGAACAAGGTACTATCGTAAAATTAGGTGATAACGACGTTACCTGTCAGATTGAGGGTCCGGCACGTTTGTTGGGACTGGAAGGTTCAAATAACGGAGATATGAGTGATTATACAGATAATCACCACCGTGCTTTCCATGGACGTTTGCTGGCTTATATCCAGACTACAGGTGAGAAAGGTGAGATTCGTGTGAAACTGACTTCTCCTCTTTTGAAAGGAACGGAAGTGGTATTGAAGGCTGAGTAATCCTCCTTAGGCAGTACTGCGGTACTTTCTTGAAAGTACTGGAGTACTGCCAGGAAAGTACCTCGGTACTGCCTAAGAAGTACTGAAAGCGTGCCGGCAGGCTGTCTGAAAAGCGCCTGCCGGCACGCTTTGTTTTCCGGCTGATAGCCTGTTCGTATTTCTGGAACAGGTAGTTTGATTTTATAGGGAAGCCGGATAGTTTAAGTTTTCTTCGGTGAGCTGTTCCAGCACCTCATGCAGGAACTTGGCTGCTTCCCATTTGGCCATAGGAAGATTCATCATCAGGTAGTTTCCGCAGTCTTTTGCACTGGCTCCCGGCACTTCACCTTCATAATCGGCGATGAAGCGGAAAGTTTCTGTCATCAGCGGAGCAATGTCTTTGGATTGCAGTTCACCTTTTACTATCAGGTAGTTTCCGGTCAGACAGCCCATTGGTCCCCAATAGATAATCTTGTCGGCCCATACCGGATGATTGCGCAGGAAAGTAGCTGCCAGGTGTTCAATGGTGTGGATGGCGGCAGGACCTAAGGCCGGTTCACGGTTAGGCTCTTTCATACGAATATCGAAGGTAGTGACGATTTCACCTCCAACTTCATCTTTGCGTGACACGAAAATACCGCGTTGCAAACGAATATGGTCTACTGTAAAGCTTGGTATCTTTTTCATAAAGCGATTATAGTTTGTTGGGTAATGCTTTCAGGAAAGTTTCAGTGACGTGGAAAGAACGGTCGGCCATTTCCCCCCAAAAATTCTGGTATTGTTCAAAGTGCTTGTCGGCTCCCGGAGTGTCACTGATGATGCGGAAACTGATGAAAGGAATCTGATAGAGGTAGCACACCTGGGCAATGGAAGCCGATTCCATATCTACAGCCAGTCCTTCCGGGAAGTTATGCTTGATTTCGTCCAGTTCGCTGCGGTCGGTAATAAACTTGTCGCCTGTACAAATCAGACCTCCGTGGATAGCCGTTTCTGTATCGAGTGAAAGGGCACACTGGAAGAGGGTTTCATTTCCCTGGAAGAAAGTAGGGAGACCCTGAATCTGTCCGTAGGCATTACCTTCGCCGCACCATACGTCATGGTACACAATCTGCTGGCTGACTACTACGTCCATCACTTTCAGGCAGGTGTCGATTCCTCCGGCTACTCCGGTACTGATGATGCAGTCGGGCTGGAAGTTGCGGATAAGTTCTACCGTTCCGGCAGCAGCATTCACTTTGCCGATGCCACATTGCATCAGGATGATGGTATTTTGCTTGATGTTTCCTTCAACGTAGGTGAAGGGGCCTTCTTTGCGTTCAGTCTTGTTCTCGAGTTGATTAGCCAGTTGCTTCTGTTCGGAAGACATGGCCGTAATGATTCCTATTTTCATGCGTTAAAAAAGATTTTCAGCGGCAAATTTACGACTTTTCAGGCAGTATTGTGTTATCTTTGCCTGCCGAAAACATTAATTATGAATAATATGAACTTGTTCAAGAAACTATTACCCGATGTAGTGGTAATCGTGCTTTTTGCCCTTATTTCGTTTGCGTATTTCTATCCTGCGGTAAATGAAGGACGAATTCTGGCTCAGCATGATGCGGTAGCCGGCATCGGTTCTGGACGTGAAATGAGTGAATACCTGGAGAAGACGGGGGAACGTACGCGCTGGACAAACTCCATTTTTGGAGGAATGCCTACCTACCAGATGTCTCCGAGCTATGACTCTACCGATACGTTGGGCTGGATTCAGCAGGTATATCATCTGTTCCTGCCTACTTACGTGTGGTATGTGTTTGTCATGCTGCTGGGCTTCTACATCCTTTTGCGTGCATTTGATTTTAAGGTGTGGATGTCAGCCTTGGGCGCCATTATCTGGGCGTTCTCGTCTTATTTCTTCATCATCATTGCGGCTGGTCATATCTGGAAGTTTGTAGCACTGGCTTATATTCCTCCTACTATTGCCGGTATGGTGCTGGCTTATCGTGGTAAGCTGTTGGCTGGGGGGATTGTGACGGCCTTGTTTGTGGCCTTGCAGATTGTGGCTAACCATCCGCAGATGAGTTACTATTTCTTGTTTGTCATGCTGTTCATGGCCATTGCGTATGGGGTGATGGCATGGCGGGAGAGGAAGATGCCTCAATTTATCAGAGCCAGTGTGGTACTGGTAATCGCCGGCCTGTTGGGCGTGTGTGTGAACTTGTCAAACTTGTATCATACGTATGAGTACAGCAAGGAGACCATGCGCGGCAAAAGTGAGCTGGTAAAGGAGAACAGTGCAAACCAGACCAATAGCGGGTTGGAACGAAGCTACATCACACAGTGGAGCTATGGCATCGGAGAAACTTTCTCGCTGCTGGTTCCGAATGTGAAAGGAGGTGCTTCTGTTCCTTTGGCTCAAAATGAGAAAGCCATGGAGAAGGCCGACCCTAACTATATGGGATTGTATAGTCAGTTGGGACAGTATTGGGGTGAACAGCCGGGTACTTCCGGTCCGGTATATGTAGGTGCCTTTGTCATGTTCCTCTTCATTCTGGGATTGTTTATCGTAAAAGGACCGATGAAGTGGGCATTGGCGGGTGGAACCGTATTCTCCATATTACTTTCCTGGGGACATAACTTTATGGGCCTGACGGATTTCTTTATTGACTATGTGCCCATGTACAGCAAGTTCCGTGCGGTATCTTCTATTCTGGTTATTGCAGAATTTACCATACCGTTGCTGGCCATTATGGCGTTAAAGGAAGTGGTAGAACGTCCGCAGTTGTGGAATGAATCACGTAAGTCGTTCTACATTACTTTTGCTTTGACGGGAGGTCTTTCTTTGCTGTTTGCGTTGGCTCCAGGCTTCTTCTTCCCTTCGTATGTGTCTTCTGCTGAAATGAACGCATTGCAGAATGCGATTCCGGCCGATCAGCTGGCTCCGATTTTAATTAATTTGGAGGAGATACGTAAGTCCATCTTTACTTCGGATGCCTGGAGAAGCTTCTTTGTCGTATTGATAGGAGCTGTGTTGTTATGGGGATACTGTGCCGGAAAGCTGAAAGCACAGCTGCTGGTTGGTTTGCTGGCTTTGCTTTGTCTGGTAGATATGTGGAGTGTAAACAAGCGCTATCTGTATGACGAGCAGTTTGTAGCAAAGGGCACGGAGATGCAGCCTTTCCTGGAACCTTCGGAAACAGACAAGCAGATACTTCAGGACAAGTCTTTGGATTATCGTGTGCTGAATCTGTCGGTCAATACCTTTAATGAGAACAATACAGCCTACTGGCACAAAAGTATTGGAGGGTATCATGCCGCGAAGCTTCGCCGTTATCAGGAAATGATTGATGAGCACATTCAGGGTGAAATTACGGCCCTGTATAAGACTTTACCTTCAGTAGGAGCTGATTTAACTCAGGTAGGCGATACGTTGACTCCGGTGCTGAATATGCTGAATACACGTTATTTCATCATTCCGTTGCAGCAGGGAAAGACTATTCCGGTATTTAATCCTCATGCATTGGGTAATGCCTGGTTTGTCAACGAGGTGCAGTATGTGAACAATGCCAATGAAGAAATAGAAGCGTTGCATCAGGTAAATCCGGCCCACGTAGCAGTGGTAGATAAAAAGTTCCAGAACGAAGTGAAAGCTTCTGCAGGTGCAGACAGCCTGAGTACGATTGTATTGACAAGCTATGAACCTAATGCCTTGAAATATGAGGTAAACTCTCCGAAGGGCGGTACGGTAGTCTTTGCTGAGATTTACTATCCGGGATGGCGTTCGTTCATTGATGGAAAAGAGGTATCGCATGGTCGTGCAGATTATATCCTGCGTGTGATGAATGTGCCTGCCGGGAAGCATGTGATAGAATTTACTTTCGACCCGAAATCACTCCATGTGACCGAGACTGTTGCTTTCATTGCATTGGGCATATTGGGTCTGGCAATTCTAGCAGCCATTGTGTTGGCCATAAAGAAAAGTAAGAAGTAAACAGGCCGGGAAGTTTGTTTGAAGAAATAAAGGCGTTCCAGTGAAGAGGCTCAGGCCACTTAACTGGAACGCTTTTTAGTTTTCAAGGCCCGGATGACAAACCAGGCATGACGCAGCACGGTAGATACTACACCGTAATGCTTGCACATGATGCGGAAACGTTCTTTTAGGGAAGCTTTGTGGTTGCGTGTAGTCATTCCTTCATTCAAGTAGTCGATAAGCACCAGGTGAGTGTGGTGGAGTACCTGGCTCTTCTTCATGATTCGGATACACCAGTCAAAGTCTGCTGAAAAACGATAATGAAGGTTGTAGGGCTCTACAAGGTCACGTCGTGCGAAGAAAGCCTGGTGACATACGAGCATGCCTTCCTTGAAACTTTTCCAGTTCAGGTTTTCTGGAGGAGCCAGGCGGCGCATGTGCAGGAAGTGTCCTTCTTCGTCCACAATGGCTGTGTCACCATACAGCACATCCGGAAGTGTGGGCTCTGTAATGGAGTGCACCATCAGCTGGAGAGTATCGTCTTCATGCAGTTCGTCACCTGCATTCAGGAAGCAGAGGTAATCACCGGTGGCCAGCTTGATTCCCTTGTTCATGGCGTCATACAGTCCTTTATCCGGCTCACTGATTACGGTATGTATATGTTCCTTGTATTGTTCAACGATTTGTAAAGTTCTGTCCTTGGAACCTCCGTCCACGATGATGTATTCCACATTCTTGTAGGTCTGGGTGATGACACTTTGAATAGTGTCTTCCAGTACGGCTCCGGCATTGTAAGTAACCGTGATGATGGAAAACTTCGGATGTAAATGATGAATGTTATGCATTTTTTCCGGTGATGTGGTTGTATATTTGAATGTATTGGCTGGCTACGGTTGCTTCAGAGTAGGTTGTCACGGCCTTGCGGTACGCTTCGGAACTTAATGTTTCGTAATCTCCCTCTGTCAGTGTCCAACAAATGCCGTTGGCCAGGTCGTCAGCCGATTTATATTGGGCCACGTAGCCATTATGCAAATGGTCAATCATTTGCGGAATACCTCCTACATTAAATCCTACACAAGGAATGCCGCAAGCCATTGCCTCGACAATGGTATTCGGAAGGTTATCCTGCAAGGAAGGAGTGACGTAGAGGTCGACGGCATTGTATATATCTACCAGCTCTTTTTCATTGCTTACGTAATTCATGGGGTAGATAGGGAAGGGGAAAAGTGATTTGCACTGTTCGGCCTGACTTCCTAATACCACTACTCCTAATTGCTGACTCAATTCCGGTTCCTGCTGGGCCAGCAGTTTGCATGCCTCAATCAGGTAGTCTATTCCTTTACGCTTATCCGTAATTTTCATGGAGCCGAACAAAAGCAGCTTCTTGTCAGTAGGCAGATGCAACTTCTCGCGTGCGAATTTCTTGGCACGTGGCTTAAACAGGTTGGTATTAATGGCATTAGGAATGTTTGTAATAGGGTGTCCTTGCAGCAGGCTGCTTCTGCGTGCCATAGATTCCAACCATCGGCTACAAGCTATAAACGTAATGGGAGCCGTAGCGTAGAGTTTTTGCTTTTTATGGAATGTTTTTTCTGATAAATCGTGGCGATGAGGCTTTAGTAGAAGCGGACAATCATGGCATTGTGCGATATATTTTTCACATTCCCCGGAATAATGGCAGATGCCGGTGAAAGGCCACATGTCGTGCATGGTCCACACCACAGGTTTTCCAGACGCAAGAATGCGTTGGATATCTTTCAAGGAAAGCATGCCTTGGTTAATCCAGTGCAGGTGAATCACATCTGCCTGACGGAATTCTGGTAAGGAGGTAATATCTGTACCCGTGTTGGCAATATCCACCGCAAAAAGGTTATGCCGTTTGAAGCCGTTGGCAGCCCAGATAACAATTCGTTCCCAGGTGAACTGCCAGATTCTGCGCCATGATTTCTTGAGGGCAACCACCGTCACCTGATCGGTTTGCTTGTTACGGACCAGCATCTTGGCTTTTATTCCGTTGTTCTTTAAAGCTTCCATCAGTCGGTTGGCTGCGATGGCAGCTCCTCCGATGCGTTCTGCGGTGTTGATGATCAGTACTCTCATAGCGTATAGTTTAATTTTTCTGCAAAGTTAGGAGTTTTTTGTACTTATGTGCAACAGTCTTTGGGCAATTTCCTTACTGAAAATCTCCAGATTGAATCGTTTTTCTCCCAGCTTTCTGGCATTTTCTCCCATTTCTCTGGCCTTCTCCGGGTGGCTGGACAGGTAACGGATGGCTTTTACCCAGCCTTCCACATCACCATATTCCACGGCGATACCAATTCCTTCTTTGTCTATGTCAATTTCGAAATTCGGATTTTTAGAGCAAACGACAGGGATTCCTAAAGCGTATGCTTCCACTAATGTAGTTAGTCCTACCGTGTAAGGAAAATCCAGACAGCAGATGACGATGGCTTTCTTTCGGGCTACTTTCTTGGCCAGTTCATAAGGAATAACTCCTTCGGTATAGTGAATGCAGATGTTGTCTGTCAGTGTCAGACTGTCAGCTATCTTTTTGTAGTTGAGATTTCCACATTCTTCTGCAATAAAGACTTCCAGATTCTCATCCGTTTGTGAGAAAGCTTGTAGCATGGTTTTCAGGTCACGGTTCTCTTTTCCTGTGGAGATGAAGCCTTCACGTGGTTCAGCAGGCAATTCTTTCAATAAGTGGTCGTAAAAAGCTAAATCAGGTCCCCAATGAATGAGTTCCAGCTTGTGCTCCGGGACTTTATGAGTTGCGATGGAGTCTTGAATCAGTTTACGACTGAAGAGAAACATGTGGTCAATTCCCCAGTAAAAGAAACGGGAAATAGTCTCTTTCAAACGATTGGGCGATTTACGCAATGCCGTATGATGCCATACGACAATTGGTTTCCGGTATAGCCCCAATGCTCGCAGGAAGATAATTAATTCCAGTCCACGGAAAGATGTACCGTAAAGCACTTCGTATTTCTCTTTGCAGAAAAGTATTTCCTTTGTGGTATAAAGCATCAGTTTCCATCGGGTTACATAAGGCTTATACCGATGCATGACAGACTGGATGCCGTACTTTTCTAATAACGGCAGACCATAAAGAATATGTCCGGGAAACCGGAAAACTTTCCATTCTTCGTAACTTTCCCGTGTAAGGCGGGTATGGTAGAAATAAATCTTGAGCTTTGAATTCATTTTATCTCCAAATTAGCGCCATTTGTTGCGTCCTAACCATTTATTAATGCGGTTTGCCAATGCTTTACCGATGTTCTTGAAATTTCCGTGACGCAGGTTCAGGTATAATTCTTCGAAGGAGCGTCCAATTTTTATCCATGGGTGTCCCCATGCCATGATACGGAACATGCGGTTCTTGTATCCTACATTCTCAATGATGTATCGTGGGTGTTTGAGCGGGAAGTTCAATTCATGGCGTTGCATGGTGAAGATTCGCCGGTAACCTCTGGGCAGCAGGTCATTACTTCCTCCGAAATGGGTAGACCCGGCTGTGGCTCCCAAGTTATTGATCATGTTTTTAGCCGGGACAATGCTCAGACCAGAGTTGAAGAATATGGCTGCATGGAAAATAGTTTCGTAATATGCTTTTCCGCTTTCCCGGTGGTGTCGGCAGAATTCAATGAATTCTTTCTGATATTTTCGTTCTTTGATATAGTCTTTCAGTTGTTGCAGGTTAAAATCGTCATCCAGGAAAGTATAATATTCATCCCACTGATCGATGACGCGACGCCAGCTGGCCCATCCGGAAATAGAGAAGGTGGTAGCAAAGAAATAATCATATGGCATATCTTTACTGATTTCATCGTAGTTTGTACCGGTTATCATACTGATACGTGTGTCATCTGCGTATTTATCTAACAATTCCTTGCAGAATGGGAAAAATGATAATGATGGAATATCATCATCTTCCAATACAATACATTTGTCAACAAAAGAGAATGCCCATTTCTGGGAAAGATACTCAGAGGGGTCGCAACCAAAATTCTTTTCCTGATACCATTGATATACTTCACATTCCCAGTCGATTTCATCTACTACCTTCCGGCAAGCCAGGATGCCAGGCATATCTTTTTCTTCTCTTGGTCCATCCTGATAAAGAAATAATCTGGAGGGGCGTGCCTTTTTTATCTGCTCAAATACGGCTGCGAGGGGCTCTGGCCGATTAAAAAATAAAATTAGTACGGCTATATCAATAGACGGCGGATAGCCGGTGTAGTTGACAGGGACGGTATGTACAGGGATGTAATATTTCATGATGTGATAAAATTAAAAATGAAAGTTTATTTCATTAGTTTTTGGTGTCTTTGTTTTCAGCAAGTGTATCGAATGACAATGCTTCTGGATAATGATTTACTACCTGAGCCTGCTCTTCTTCATTGAAGCGGTGCAGTTTCGGGTAATTGTACTGGAGAAACTCTTCCAGTCCTTGAGGAGCTGCTAAAGTTAATGGACCGAATTTCACCGGCTCCAACTGGTTCAGACTTTTTTCCGTCACGTGGTCGGTCTTGGTCATGACATTATTGAAGTAGCGGGTCTTTCGTGTATTGAAAAACGTTTGTGTCCCTGTCAGGAGTCGGAAAATGGTCTTTTTGGGTAAAAGTACGTCGATAAGATAGTTAGCCAGACATCCTATAAATCCCCGGTTGGTTGGATTTTCTATCTCACAAGGGCGGCAATGCTTCCAGAGCCAGGCTTCTTTTCCAATCAGGCAGCAGTTTAGAAACTTAACCAGCTCATGTTGGATTTTCATAAGCCGACGATTGTCAGGAATGCGGTCAAAAGGAAAAATATCGACAAAAATACCCTGATGCATAGGCACATTCTTGAAAAGTCCTTCCACGAAAAGGGTGTGATTCTTTTTAACCTTGGCAAAGTAGTAAGGAGTATGCGGGTCCGTTTCTATCCATGAGAGAAAATAGCGGGAATCTAGTTCCTGAGGAGCAATTTTCAGGAAGCGGTTATAATCTTCCCGTTTCATTCCAATGTCTATGTCGTCATCCCATGGAAGGATGGCTTTGTCATACAGTGCACCAATGGCTGTTCCTCCAATCACGAAGAACGGAATCTGATGCTTCTCGCAGATGCGTACGATTTCGCCGAGTATTTCATATAAAGCTTTGTGCAGCTGTTCCAACTCTTGCGGGGTATATTTTCTGGAGCATGTGTTCATGGAAATATTTTAATTAAGCAGTATTCACTATACTTTCTGCAAACTTAGTGAATCTCGTTTTTTCAGCCAAGTTTGTATGTTAAAAACTAGGTAGTCAGGATATTTTTTATTGCTTTAAATCAAAGGTAGAGCAACGATAGGAAAAGATGAACGGATAAAAAAATCCACGAATCATACCTCGTACTCCTTGTGCTTTCTCTTTTACCGGATAAATTGTCTGGCGGTGCTTCATGCACAGACGGCAAAGCTTCAGCAAGGAAATCACGTCATTCTTTAGCATTAGTGTAGCCATCTGATGTAGCAGTGGGTAGAGTGAGGGTTCGGAATGCTCACGCACAAATGTGTAAAACCGTTTCCAGTTTGGTTTCTGCTGGAGTTTACGGTAGTTTCTGAATCCATACAGATAAGGCTGGTAAGTCGGCTTTTTCTTGCTTTTAGGAAACAAGTCCAGGTTTTGTTTGAGTGCAGCCTCATTTTCGTGAGAGCGATGCCAGTTAAGCGGTTCGTTTACTTTGACGATGCCCCGATGGTCGTAGAGGTAGGCACTGACGGCAATACTCCAGTCATAGAAAAACTTGTCTACCCAGATTTCTTCTCGTTGAAGGAATTCACGGCGTACAAGCATGGTATGACCTGCGATACCTGCAAACAATAAAGCTTCCGGCGCATATTGTGAACTGACAATATGAGCTGTTTCCATACGTTTTCCTCGTAAATGGGCGGAAAAACAGAGGTTGTAATCTCCAATAGCCTGCACTTGTTTCTGTATTTTCTCAGGCATCCAGACATCGTCCTGGTCAGAAATCGCTATCAGGTCGGCAGTGGCCCGCATGCAGGCGGTCTTGAAGTTAAGATTGAATCCCAGATTATGCGTATTCTCAATGACTTTCATGAAAGGGACTTTGGCCTCATATTCTTGTAAGATGGCCAGGGTGGTATCGGTAGAACAGTCATCCTGCACAATCAGTTCTTGAATGGGGTAGGTCTGTGCCAGAATGGAATCCAGTTGCTGACGCAGGTATTTCTCTCCATTGTAGGTACACATTACTACGGCTACGGTAGGGGATATCATTTTTTCGGTCATTTTATGTTAGGATAGTTTCTTTTTAAAGATATAGTTCAGGGCCTCTTTGAAAGTGGCTGAACCACTCAACCACATAACCAGAGGATAAAGAATTCCTGCCAATAAGATTTTTGCAGTAATCAGCAGATACAGGTTGGTGAGGGAATGTGTCAGGAAATGGACTCCTGCCATGATCATGGCGGCGATGAGGCCAAATGAAAACACGTCCTTGATGGCGTGGAAAAGGCTTAGTCTGATTTCACGCCATACAAAGTAGTGCCATGCCAGCAGCCAGCCTACGTTGATGGCAATGTAGACTTTAATCATGTACTGTATGCCGTAAGGATAAAGCAGATACATAACGACGAGTTGGCTGACTCCCTGTGCAATGGTATTCCACATGAACAAGTTGGATTTCCCTTTGCTGATAAGCAGGTTAGTATAGAGGCTGGTTACGGGCAGGAAAGCCCCTCCTATGGCCAGCAGTTGCAGGATATAGGCACTGGGAAGCCATTTGCTTCCGATAGTCAGTGTAATCATTTCCGGAGCAATAAGTGACAAACCAAGCATGACCGGAAAAGAAATGAATGCCGTGAAACGAAGCATCTTACGGAAAATACGGCACTGACGTTCGCTGTCGTCGGCTACCTGACGTAGTACCGGCAGGGCTACGCTGCTTACCATTCCTGTAATCAGAGAGTGCCCCATCAAATTCCATTTGTTGGCCTGATTAAACTGCCCGACTTCCCGCTCTGAGTAATAACGTCCTAAGATAATGGAAAACAGGTTGTTGTTGATGTGATTGAAAATGTTGGTCAGCAGAAGTTTGCTACTGAAACTGACCATGCTTTTCAGCGGTCGGAAATCAAACTGGAGAGTCGGTCGCCAGGGAGAGAAATACAGATAACACAGATTGATGACAGATACATATACAATGCTTTGCGTGGCAATACCCCAGTAAGAGTAGCCTAACAATGCCATTGCTACTCCCGTACATCCTGATACCACCAGTGCAATGATACTGGATAAAGCTTTCTGCTTTACCATCAGGTTGCGAAATAAGTAAGCAGTGTGAGGGATTCCCAGACTGGCGATAAAGAACCCGATAAATGAGTAACGTGCCAATGGAATCAGTTCGTCGTTACGATAAAAATCCGCAATCAGTGGTGCACATCCGGCCAAGATAAGATAGAGTGTAAGACTCAGTCCGCTACAGAACCAGAATACCGCATTGTAATCCTGGTGACTGATTTCCTTTTTGTTGACCAACGCTGCGGTGAAACCGCTTTCTTGTAAAGAACCGGCTATCAGTGAGAAAATGCTCAGCATCCCTACCATTCCATAATCACTGTCGTTCAGGATACGGGCAGTAATGATGCCGAATGCCAGATTCAGCACCTGCATGGCCCCATTGTTGATTCCTCCCCAGAGCAATCCTTTGGCCGTTTTTTCTTTTAAAGAGTTTTCGGGCATTCTTGTTTCTTATGGAGCAGACGACGCAGACCTCCGTTGTGTATCAACGGAAATCTGCGTGCGTGTGTAAAAAATAGAAGGAAGGAGAGCAAAGGCTATTTTACTTCGCTTCCTGGTTTTACTTCGTTCAAAGTAGTGGTAACAGACAGTGAACCGTCAAAGTTTTCTGCGCTGAGAATCATACCCTCGCTCACCAGACCGTTCTTGAACTGACGAGGAGCTAAGTTTGCGATAAACAGCACTTGCTTGCCTACCAGGTCTTCCGGTTTGTAATGCTGAGCAATACCACTGACGATGGTACGGTTTTCCAGTCCGTCGGCAATCTTGAATTTCAGCAGCTTCTTCATCTTAGGTACGTTTTCGCATTCCAATACGGTACCTACACGGATGTCGAGTTTCTCAAATTCTTCGAAAGCAATGGTTGGTTTAATCGGATTAGCCTTGTAATTGGCTGCTTCGTTGGCCTTCTTGGTAGCCAGCAACTTATCTACCTGTGCCTGAATGACGTCGTCTTCAATCTTTTCGAACAACAGTTCAGGCTTGTTCAGCTGATGGCCTTCTGCCAGCAAGTCTGTACGTCCCAACTGTTCCCAGTCGAAGCTTTCCATGTTCAGCATCTTGCGCAGTTTTTCAGAACTGAACGGCAGGAACGGTTCAAAAGCAATGGCCAGGTTGGCAACCAATTGCAATGAAATGTTCAGGATGGTAGCTACACGTACCATGTCGGTCTTAGCCAGCTTCCATGGTTCTGTATCTGCCAGGTATTTGTTTCCGATGCGGGCCAGGTTCATGGCTTCTTTCTGTGCATCGCGGAATTTGAATACATTCAGCAGTTTTTCTACTTCTTCTTTTACGTCGGCAAATTCCTTCAGTGTTTCACGGTCGTAGTCGTTCAATTCACCACAAGCCGGAACCTTTCCATCGAAATATTTGTGAGTCAGTACCAATGCACGGTTCACGAAGTTACCGTATACTGCTACCAGTTCGTTGTTGTTACGAGCCTGGAAATCTTTCCAAGTAAAGTCGTTGTCCTTAGTTTCCGGAGCGTTGGCAGTCAGCACGTAGCGCAATACATCCTGTTTGCCAGGGAAGTCTTGCAGGTACTCGTGCAACCATACTGCCCAGTTGCGTGAAGTTGAAATCTTGTCACCTTCCAGGTTCAGGAATTCATTAGAAGGCACGTTGTCCGGAAGGATGTAGCTTCCTTCCGCTTTCAACATGGCCGGGAATACGATACAGTGGAACACGATGTTATCTTTTCCAATGAAATGAATCAAGCGTGTTTCAGGGTCTTTCCACCATTTCTCCCATGAATCGGGCAACAGCTCTTTTGTGTTAGAGATATAGCCGATAGGTGCATCGAACCATACATACAATACTTTTCCTTCTGCACCTTCTACCGGAACCGGAATACCCCAGTCAAGGTCGCGGCTTACGGCACGAGGCTGCAGCCCCATATCCAGCCAGCTCTTGCACTGTCCGTACACATTCGGACGCCATTCCTTGTGGTCTTCCAGAATCCATTTGCGCAACCAGCTTTCGTGTTTGTCAAGTGGCAAATACCAGTGTTTGGTTTCCTTCATGACAGGCTGGCTTCCGCTGATGGCACTTTTCGGGTTAATCAGTTCTGTAGGAGAAAGTGTGCTTCCACATTTTTCACACTGGTCACCGTAAGCACCTTCTGCATGGCAGCGAGGGCATTCTCCCGTGATGTAACGGTCAGCTAAGAATGTGTGAGCTTCCTCGTCATAATATTGCATGGAAGTTTTTTCGATAAACTCATGCTTGTCATACAATTTACGGAAAAAGTCTGATGCTAACTGATGATGAGTGGGTGAAGAGGTACGTCCGTACACATCGAATGAAATACCGAACTCTTTAAAAGAATCCTTAATGAGGGTGTGATAACGGTCCACAATATCCTGTGGAGTTACACCTTCTTTTTTAGCGCGGATAGTGATGGGCACTCCATGTTCATCCGAACCTCCGATAAAGAGCACGTCTTCTTTTTTCAGGCGCAGATAGCGCACGTAAATATCGGCCGGCACATAAACCCCTGCCAGATGACCGATATGGACCGGACCGTTGGCGTATGGCAGAGCCGATGTAACGGTCGTCCGTTTAAAGTTCTTTTCCATATACGTATATAGTTTATTCTAAGTTGCAACCTTACGATGTGCAAAGATACGATTTATTTGGAAATTATTCTTTTTTGCGGCGTGCGAAGCGAACTTTTCGGAGTAGGTTTAAGATATAGAAAGTAAATGGCCTTGAGTAAACCACTAATTTTTTCAGTAAGTTTTAAATGAACTGATAATGCAAAATTTGCACGTTATTAAAAAAAATTATTTCTTTGCAGAAACATTACCGACCGTTTATCAGTAGGAATGTTATTTTTTAATTACGAAGAGCGTTTTTAGTGATATTATTCTTGTACAGAAAATCGCCAATTTTCAAAGCCAATCAAGAATAATAGACAACAAAACGCTCACCCCTTTTGTATTATATTCCTAGGAAGGAGTATATCCATAAAGGCGTGGGCTGTCTATTATTATTTGGTTGGTGGGCGTTTGGCGATGCCTCTGTACAGATAAGAAATTAAAACAGTTCCCACGCTTCTTCTTTTGTCAAAATCCGTCAGGGGAATTACGGGCATTATTTATTCAAATGGTCAATAAATTTATTGCAATCATTGCGTTATGCTGTTGCTTCTTGACCGCATCAGCACAGCACACTGACAAATTGGACAAAATCAGGTTGGGGGTTAAAGGAGGAGTGAATATTTCCAACATGCATTATTCTAATCTTGGCGGACATGATGCTGGAGGAATAACTTCTGGTGTAGGAGGTATCTTTACTGAATTTGATTTAGGTTCAGCTCGTAAATTTTCTATTCGTCCTGAGTTGCTTTTTTTGACTCGTGGTTCAGAGGTTGATGGAATTGATGTGTATGGCGATAAATTCAATTATAAGTTAAAAGCCAAGTATACGGACATTCGTATTCCTGTAATTTATAATTTCAATAATCCGGAAAAAATAAGTCCATACATTTATCTAGCTCCGATTTTCAGTTTTACACGTGGAGGAGAAATAAACTATACTACTTATGATATGAATGAACCAATGCTGTGGCCTGCATTGGATATGACTAACGCCAATTTTTCCAAATTCGATTTCAGCGCAGCGGCAGGTGTCGGTATAAGAATACCCGTGCGGATAACAGACACAAAGAAACTGTTCTTTGCTCTGGAGGCTAATTATCAATATGGCTTTACCGATACTTATGGAAGTAAAGAAAAAGATGGAAGTGCTATTTCTTTAAACCGTAATATCTATAATATTACCGGGAATCGTAAAAATCGTAGTTTTGAAATATCAGCTTCTTTATCAGTACCATTAAGCATATTCAAGAAAACTAAGAAAAAGAAAACTGTACCAGCTTATACGCCAGTTTCAGTGATGGAAAAAGAACCTGAACCTGTTGCAGAAAAGATAGAAGAAAAACCTTGTTATACACTTGATGAAATTATGCATTTGCTTTCTGATAAGCAATCTATTATAGGTAAGACTATCTGTGCCATTGAACAGATAAACTTTGCATTTGGAGAAAGTAGTATTAGCAAAGATTCATACGACTATCTTGACAAAATTGTATTATTGATACAGCAGGGAAATTTTAGAATGGAAATAAAAGGTCATACTGACAATGTTGGAAATGAGAATTTTAATCTGGAGCTTTCAAAGAAAAGAGCGGTGGCCGTATATTCCTATTTGATAAAAAAGGGAGTGACTCCAGACAGATTATCATATAGTTATTATGGCATGAGTAAACCTATCACAAGTAACGATACTGAGGAAGGACGGAAGATAAATCGTCGTGTGGAGTTTGAGATATTAAAATAACGGACAAAAACAGGAGGAAAATCTTATGAAATTGAAAGATATAAAATTGTACATTTCTCTTTTTATATTTACACTTGTCATGTCAGGTTGCATATCAGACGGAGATGAGACGTATGTACTTGAAGAACCTGGAATAGAAGCTTCGAAAATGATTATCGGAGGATGGAGAAAATCAAATGTCAAGGTACTGGATGAAGACGGTAATGAGGTACATAACAGTGCAATAGAAGGAAGTCTGGAAGAAATGCCTGACATCATATTCGATGAAGAAGGGAATTATATTATTACCTATGCTGACGGCAAAACTGAAACTGGAAAATGGAATATTTCCGATGATGAAGAGTACTTATATCTTGATGGAACGAATTGGGAAATATATTCATTTGGGGAGGATAAGTTGGTAATCATTTATGAATATTTTTATAAGGGTAAGTATTATTACATTATGTATATCTTCGATAGAGCTTTCTCGCCTGCACCAGAGGAAGGAGGAGAGGACGGTGATGTACCCGAATTAGGTGACGTGTCTGACAATAATCCATATAAACCATGGGGGAAAAATCTGGTTTCTAAAATTACTCTTACACGAAGATATACAGATGATAACACGGTAAGTAAGACGGTGTATCTGTTCCAATACGACAAAAAATCTCGAATCATAGAATATACGGAACAGAGTTACAACACTCTTAACAATACAGTGATAAAAACAAACAAATTCAATTTTAAGTACGATGATAGCAAGGTATATCTGTATTATAATGGAGAATTGATGAATTATGGTGTGATAGGTGCAAACGGATACCTCACCACATTGTATGAAGGTAATTCAACTACGGTAAACAGTACTTTCAGATACGATAGTGACGGGTATGTTACTTATTTGAAAACTGACAATCAGGAATGGGAGCCGGTTTATAAAAGTAGCTCTTGGATAGGGAATAAAGACATGATTTCACCAGAAAAAGGTGGAGATGTTTTAAGTTATAATTCTGATGCGCTGAACAATATATCCGTTGACTTTAATGGTCTAGTTACTACCAGCTACCAATGGGAGTGGTTTATGCACTACGATTATTCGGGAGTCGTTTTCGGATTGTTTGATTTCTATGGAAAGAGAACTCAGCAGATTGCTACGAAGGTTGTAAGAGGAGTTCATTGGACAGATGAAATGACGGATTGGAATATTAAGGATTCTGCTATTGGTGACTATGTCATTACATTATATCAGATGACTAGAACCGGTCTTAACAACCCGTTTGTAGCCACATACGAAGTGGAGTACTACGAATAAGCAGGAACAAACCTTAATTATTACACGCACATTCGTTTATTATCATAAAACGGATGTGCGTTTCTTATATGATATGTCTTTATGTAAATCCCTGTTTATTGAATAGATTTTTATGTTTCCCGTGAGGGAAACGTAGGTTTCTCAGTGCGAAACCGTATGTTTCTGGTTCGGAAAACGTATGTTCTTCTGTGGGGAAACGTAGAAAATGTAAAGGGATTCTTCAAAAAAGACAGAAAAGTTCTATATTTCATCATCGTAAGCATGCTTTGTTTATTTCTGAATCTTATTAATAGATATTTTTAAGACTTAAAAATCAGTCTTTAAAAGTGATGAAGAGAAGAAAAATGCATATTTTTGTATTCGAAACTAAAATCCTTAAATAAATAGTATGGGAAAAATCGCTGGTTTTATTTGTTCATGGTTTAAAATTTCTTTAATCAATATAGGTTATAATTTTTGGGAGGAATATCGTTGATTTCTGAAAAATAAAAGCATTGTACACAACAATAGACTTAGTTTGCGCTCCTCTGCGAATAGAGGAAGGAAATGGCTTTTTGGGATTACTGCAGAAACGGTTATTTTTTTATATAAATATGTAAACTTTAAATTTGATACAATGAGACATCTAATTTTATGTAGTGTAATGTGGTTATGTGGACTGATGATGGCAGTAGGCCAGAATGTTCCACAAGTGATTCCTGCTTTGCAGCAGTGGAAATCGGCAAAAGGAAAACTGGTGCTTCCGGAAACTGGGAAAGTGGTAGTTTCTTCGGAGGAAGAAAATGAACTGAAAGAGGAAGCTGAAATCCTGGTACAGGACTTAAAGGAAATGTTTGGCTGGGAGTATAGTGTCGCAGTAGGAAAGAAAGAAAAAGGTACGGTCTATCTGACTTTGAGTAGTCCGGACAAAACTTTGGGTGAAGAAGGATACCGGATGAATATTCAGGGTGAGGTTACGATTGAAGCACCTACCCCCAAAGGGGTTTTCTGGGGTACGCGTACTTTACTCCAGATGATTCACAACCAGCCGGAGGGGCTGATGAAAGGACGGGCTACAGACTTTCCTTTATATCCGAACCGAGGATTCATGATTGATGTGGCTCGTAAATTCTTTACAATGGACTATTTGCGTGATTACGTTAAGATTCTTTCATTCTATAAATTGAATGAATTGCAGGTACATTTGAATGACAATGGTTTTGTGGAATTTTTTGGAAATGACTGGAACAAAACCTATGCGGCTTTCCGTTTGGAAAGTGAACGTTTTCCAGGGCTGACAGCTAAGGATGGTTCTTATACAAAAGAAGAATTCCGTGATTTCCAAATTATGGCAGCACGTTATGGCATTAATGTGATTCCGGAGATTGATGTACCAGCTCACTCATTGGCCTTTACGCAATATAATCCGCGTCTGGCTGCTGATAATAAAGAATACGGTATGGACCATTTAGATTTGTACAAACAAGAGGTTTATGATTTTGTGGATACCTTGTTCGATGAATATTTATCAGGAGAGAATCCCGTGTTTGTAGGACCGGAGGTGCATATTGGTACAGATGAGTATAACCAGAAAGAGTCGGAACAATTCCGTCATTTTACAAATCATTATCTTGATTTCGTATCGAAATACGGTAAGACTCCGCGTTTGTGGGGGAGTTTGAATGTGATGAAGGGAAATACTCCTGTCGATTTGAAGGGTAAGGTGGTGAGCGCATGGAACTATGACTGGATGGATGTGCAGACTTGTCTGGATGCAGGTGCTAAGGTGGTGAATTTGTGTGATGGACTGCTGTATCTGGTGCCTGCGGCACACTATTATTATGACTTTTTGAATTATCAATGGCTGTATGAAAACTGGATGCCGGAAATGATGAGGGCGGATGATCCGAAGATGACTGTACGTCATCCTAACTTTTTAGGTGCTATGCTGGCGGTTTGGAACGACCGTGTGGGCAATGGTATTAGCGAGCAGGATGTACATTACCGCACTTTCCCAGGTTTGCAGGTGGTGTGTGAAAAGATGTGGAAGGGTGAAAATGCGGATAAAGTACCTTTTGAACAGTTTATGGCGCTTTGTGCTACTACTCCTGAGGCTCCAGGTATAAATTTGTTGGCCAAGGTAGATAAGCAGACTACACTGATTGAAGCAGGAAAAGAGGTGACTTTGTCAGGAACAGAAGTGTTGACTACGGAAGTAGATGAAATAGGCTATCCTTATGCGGTAGAATTTGAATTATGTTCGGATGCCTCATCCAATATTGATGCGATACTGTTCAAAGGTCCTCATTCTGAGTTTGTTTCTAATTGGCAGAATACCGGCAAGTTTGCCTTCCGTCGTGATGGGTATGAATTTGTATTCCATGCGTATCGCTTGCCTGCCGGACAGTGGACAAAGGTAAGAATTGAAGGTGACGTGAAAGGTACTTCTCTGTTTGTGAACGGACAGCTTCAGGAAAGATTGGAAGGCCGTGTTGGTGAGGTGTATAATGAAAAACGGCAACGGAAAGATCGTTTCTGGTATCAGGAAACCTTGATTTTCCCATTGAGGCAGTTGGGAGATACTAAGATGGGATTTAAGGGAAAAGTTAGAAATTTAGTATGTATTCCACTTTAATATTGTAAATGTTATGATGAAAATTTATCGTTTTTTGATGGTCCTGGGACTTCTGGTATGGGTGACTCAGAATGTGTCTTCGCAAAGCAGATACGATAAAGACAAGCTTTATAATGTGTTCCCTGCAAAAGTATCAAATAAGGTACTGGGCTATGATAAGGGCTCGTCTGTAATATTGAAATCACTGAGCAAGGACGACCAGAAACAGCAGTGGAACATTAACGAGTTGTCTGGAAGTTTCCGCTTGGTAAATGTATTTGAAGACAAGGCGCTGAGAGCTGATGTAGACCATAAGACATTGGTCGTTACAGAGGTAAACGGAAGTGATGAGGCGCAATTGTGGAGCATACAGGAAACCGCAAACGGGGTAAGACTGGCTCCGGCCAATACTCCATCACTTATATTGGTATGTCAGAAGGACGGCCGTCTGCAGTTGATGGACAGAAAGAAGGCTGAAACGATGGAAACTTCTTTGTTCCAGATACGGGTGAGTACTGTGCCTATGCCCGAAGGAGCTGGTATGGCTGCACGTGAAAAAGTGTACTGGGAAGATGAAACTCGCTTTGAAGAAAATAAGGAAGCAGGTCATGCCACGTATATGCCTTATCCTTCAGAGATAGATATGTTGGCGGACAAGGCTTTCTATGACCGTCCATGGGAGGAAGTACATAACTCGGCCTATATGCTGCTGAACGGTACATGGGCTTTCCATTGGGTATCAGAACCTTCACAACGTCCGTTGGATTTTTATAAGGAAGATTTCGATGTATCGGGATGGGACCGTATTCCTGTGCCGTCTAACTGGGAAATGCAGGGCTACGACCGTCCGATTTATGCCAATGTAGAATTCCCGCATGCCAATACACCGCCTTATATTCAGGCTCGTAAAGGTTTTAACGATGGCGGAAAGAACTATGGTATCAATCCGGTAGGTTCGTATGTACGTACGTTTAATTTGCCGGAAGGCTGGGATGGAAAACGTACTTTCATTCATTTCGGTGGTATTTACAGTGCAGCTTTTGTGTATCTCAACGGAAAATATGTGGGCTATTCACAAGGAGCAAACAATGTAGCTGAGTTTGATGTGACCAAGTACCTGAAACCGGGCGAAAATCGTCTGGCTGTGCAGGTGTTCCGCTGGTGTGACGGTTCTTATCTGGAATGTCAGGATATGTTCCGTATGAGTGGTATTTTCCGTGATGTATATTTATATAATGTGCCGAAAGTCAGCGTGCGCGACCATTACATTACTTGTCTATTGGATAAGGACAAGAACTATAAAAGCGGAACCATGAATGTGAAGTTGTCTTTGGATAACCGTGACAAGCTGAAGGGTACCAAGAATCTGCTGGTACGTCTGTTAGATCCGGAAGGCCGTAAAGTAGCCGAATCGGAAGTGGCTGTGAAATACGCTCCTTCTTCTCCGGTAAGTACGGCTAATGTGTCATTCGATTTGACAGATTTGTCTTTGTGGACCGCTGAAACTCCTACATTGTATACTGTGCAAGTGATACAGCGTCAGGGAGGAAAAGATGAAATGGCTTTCTCTACGAAGTACGGTTTCCGTGACATAGAGGTGAAAGGCTCATTGCTTTACTTGAATGGTAAACGAGTGTTCTTCAAAGGAACCAACCGTCACGATACGCATCCGATGTATGGTCGTGCGGTGACAACAGAGTCTATGTTGTGGGATGTGCTGACTATGAAACAGAACAATATCAATACGATTCGTACATCACATTATCCAAATGCAGCCAAAATGTATGCTATGTTTGACTACTATGGTTTGTACACAATGGATGAGGCTGACCTGGAAGACCATGCCAACCAGTCTATCAGTGACATGCCTTCCTGGATACCTTCATTCGTGGACCGTATTGACCGCATGGTGCTGAGAGACCGCAATCATCCGAGTGTGATTTTCTGGAGCTTGGGTAATGAAGCCGGAGGAGGAGCCAACTTCCGTGATTGCTATGACGCTGCTAAAAAGCTGGATAGCCGTCCGGTACATTATGAAGGAACACGTGATGGAAAGTCATACGGTGGTAACCGCTTCAGTGATTTCTACTCCAAGATGTATCCGAGCATGGACTGGATGGATGAGCATGTAAGTACGTTTGAAAAACCGCTCTTCGTATGTGAGTATGCACATGCCATGGGAAATGCCATCGGTAACCTGAAAGAATATTGGGAAAGTATTGAAGGCAGTACGGCTACTATCGGTGGAGCTATTTGGGACTGGGTAGACCAGGCTATTTATGAACCACATGAAATAAAGAAAGGTATTTACCGTCTGCATACAGGATATGACTTCCCTGGTCCGCATCAGGGTAACTTTTGTTCCAACGGTATCGTACCGGCTACACGTGAAGAATCTCCGAAACTGAAAGAGGTGAAAGCCATTTATCAGTATGTGGCCTTTAAGTGTGTAGGTACGGATGCTTCTCATAATATGGTCAATGTACAGGTACGTAACAAGTATGCATTCTTGTCATTGAAAGGCTTCGATTTGAAGTGGGAAAGCGTGAAGAATGGAGTGATTGTAGGAGCTGACAGTTTGAAACTGGAAAATATCCTTCCGGGAGATTCTACGGTGCTGAATCTGAAACTGTCTGGAGTAAATCTGGCAGATGCCAAGAAGGCTGGTGATGAAGTGATGGTTAATCTTCATGTACGTATGTTAGCACCTACTGTATGGGCTGAGGCTGGACATGAAGTAGCTGCTTGCCAGTTTGAATTGCAGAAAAGAGCCTATTTACCACAACTGACGTTTAAGAAGAAAAATGAATGGACCATTCAGGAAACCAATAAACTGTTGATGCTTTACAACAAGCACCTCCGTGCAGCTTTTGATAAAGCTACCGGACAAATGGTACAATTGAACATGGCTGGAAAGGAAATCATCAGTCATAACGGCGGTTTCTTGTATGATAACCACCGCTGGATTGAGAATGATTTGTTCAAGGAAGTGGCTAATGGACTGGATGCAGCTGGTACTTGTGAAGTAAGTGTAGATAAAGGAATCGTACAGATAAGTACCTCTCGTGGCGGTTCTTTGTGTGCAACCAACATTGTGTACACATTTATGCCGAATGGAGTAATAGACATGGAGGTACGTTTCTCTCCTCAGACAGCGAACCTGCGCCGCTGCGGATTGGTTTGTCTGCTGGATTCTACTTTGACTCAGGTAGACTATTATGCACATGGTCCTTGGGAAAACTATGTTGACCGTAAAGATGCATGTCCTGTGGGACGTTACACGCTGGATGCAAATGATACCGGCAAGTATGTGAAACCTCAGTCTATGGGTAATCGGGAAGGTTTGCGTAGTATGGATTTGAAGGATGCTTCAGGAAAGGGTATCCGTATCCAGACACAGGGCAATGTTTCTTTCTCTGCCTTACGTTATACGGATGAAGACTTGATGAATACCAAACATACTTGGGAATTACAGCCGCGTCCATACGTGGTGCTTCACCTGGATGCAGCTTTGCGTGGAATAGGAAATGCAAGTTGTGGTCCGGAGACCATGCTGAAGTACCAGATTCCGCAGAAACCTATGAGCTATAAGCTTCGTATATCTGCTTTGTAACCAAATAACCTAAATAGACTTATGAATAAAATTTATCCCGTTGCCGGTATGGTTGCTTTATCGGCCGTAACTACAGCTTGTCAGCAGGCTGATAAGCAAGAGAAGAAGCAATACAATATTGTGTATATCATGACCGATGACCATACGGCACAGATGATGAGCTGTTATGATACGCGTTACATGGAAACTCCCAATCTGGACCGCATTGCCAATGAGGGAGTGCGTTTCACGAACAGTTTTGTGGCAAACTCGTTGAGTGGCCCCAGCCGTGCCTGTATGATTACAGGTAAGCATTCTTGTGGTAACAAGTTCTATGATAATACTACTTGTGTGTTCGACAGTGCACAGCAAACCTTCCCGAAACTGTTGCAGAAGGCTGGTTATCAGACGGCGATTATCGGAAAGTGGCACCTGGAAAGTCTGCCTTCAGGGTTTGATTACTGGCAGATTGTGCCGGGACAGGGGGATTACTATAATCCGAACTTCATTACGCAACAGAATGATACCATTCAGAAGCACGGTTACATAACCAACATCATTACCGATGATGCCATCGACTGGATGGAACACAAGCGTGATGACAAGAAACCGTTCTGCTTGTTCATTCACCACAAGGCTATCCATCGCAACTGGATGGCAGATACTTGTAATCTGGCCTTGTATGAAGACAAAACCTTCCCTCTGCCGGATAACTTCTTTGATGACTATGAGGGACGTGAAGCGGCTGCTGCCCAGGAAATGAGCATTGTGAAGGATATGGATATGATTTATGACTTGAAGATGCTTCGCCCGGACAAGAACTCTCGTTTGAAGACATTGTATGAAAGTTTCCTCGGCCGAATGGATACCGCTCAGCGTGTAGCATGGGAGAAGTTCTATGGTCCTATCATCGAAGACTTCTATAAGAAAAATCCTCAAGGAAAAGATTTGGCCAACTGGAAGTTCCAGCGTTACATGCGTGACTATATGAAGACGGTGAAGTCGTTGGATGACAATGTGGGTCGCGTATTGGACTATCTGAAGGAAAAAGGATTACTGGAGAATACGCTGGTAGTGTATACTTCCGACCAGGGATTCTATATGGGCGAACATGGCTGGTTCGACAAGCGTTTTATGTATGAAGAGTCCATGCGTACTCCACTGGTTATGCGTTTGCCGGATGGGTTCACTCGTCGGGGAGACATTACTGAAATGGTACAGAACATTGACTATGGACCTACTTTCCTGGATTTGGCAGGAGTAGAAATTCCGTCTGATATGCACGGAGTATCTTTGTTGCCGTTGCTGAAAGGGGAGCACCCGAAAGACTGGCGCAAGGCTTTGTACTATCATTTCTATGAATACCCGGCAGAGCACATGGTGAAACGCCATTATGGAGTGCGTACAGACCGTTATAAACTGATTCATTTTTATAATGACATTGATACATGGGAATTGTACGACTTGCAGGCAGACCCGCACGAAATGCACAATCTGTACGGACAGAAGGAGTATGAGGCAGTGGTTGACGAGTTGAAAGCAGAAATGCTGAAACTACAGGAACAATATGATGACCCCGTGCGTTTCTCGCCGGAACGGGATAAGGAATAATTTGTAATAAGGTAGTTATAAATGAAAAATGTCCGGAAGGCTTTAGTGAGCAATCCGGACATTTTTTTGTGGTATGCTATAGAAATTTAGCTTCATTCTCAACAGCTATTTTCTTAATCGCTTGTTGCGAGGTGATGAAACCACCTCCGAGTACACGGTTCCCTTCGTAGAACACTGCCGACTGGCCGGGAGTGATAGCGGAAGCCTCTTGCTCAAATCGGATTAATAGTTGCCCGTTGTCCAGCAGAATTGTACGGCATGGAATTGAGCGGCTGCGGTAGCGGATACGTACCGAAAGCTCCTTGCAGTTGAGTAACTCCTCCAGACTGGCCACGTTATAGTCCTCCACTAACATGTAGTAAGTTTTGAGCTGGTCGGCATCTCCTAACATGACCGTATTCTTGGCCGGATTGATTTTCAGCACATACGCCGGTTTACCTAAAGCAATCTCCAGGCCTTTTCGCTGACCGATGGTGTAGTAGGCAAACCCCTTGTGCTGTCCCAGTTTCAGGCCTTTGCTGTCCACAAACCATCCCGGACCGATTCTCTCATCAATGTCGGGACAATGCTCTTTCAGGAATTCCCGGTAATCTTTTTCGATGAAGCAGATTTCCATGCTTTCTCCTCCGCGTGCTTTGGCTTCAAAACCTTTGGATGCCAAATAATCGCGCACGCTGGCTTTGGTCATTCCTCCTAAGGGAAACATCATGCGTTTCAGAATCTCTTGCGGAAGTTTCCACAAGAAGTAGGACTGGTCCTTCAGCGGATCGTCTCCGGTCAGGATGTAACGATAACCGTTGAGGTCTTTCAGTTGGCAGTAATGCCCCGTAGCAATCCAGGCACAGTTGCATTTGTCTGCCCATTCACACAGAATCCGTTCCTTAAATAAAGGATTGCACATGACACAGGGGTTGGGAGTGCGTCCGCGCATGTATTCGTCAATGAAGTATTGCACGATAACCTGCCGGAACTCCGTACGGACATCGGCCACGTGGTGTTCGATACTTAAACGTGCCGCCAGCTCCTGAGCTTCTATGACTTCATTGGGCTGGTCATTCCCGGGAGTGAAATGAGAGGCCACGTCCCAGGTACGCATCGTGACACCTATCACCTCATACCCTTGTTCCTGAAGCATGATGCAGGCAGCCGAACTGTCTATCCCGCCACTCATGCCAACCAGTACCCGTTTTTCTCTTTCTTTCATGTAAACAAGTTTTGTGTTAGAAGAATAATTCCGGCTGACGGCGGGCACTGAACTTCTCGTGAAGGATGGCAGCAAACGGGGTACTGAACTCGCGGGCTTCGTTCGGACAGCATTTCACGCAGGCACAGCATTTGATGCACTTGTGAATATCTGTTTCAATGGAGCTCTGGTCTTCACTGAAATGGATGGCATGTGTGGGGCAGACTTCAATACATTCTCCACAAGCAAAACAACCGTCTGTGCAAGTCGGGCAGGCGGGGGCACCGGGTGTCAGTTGTTTGTAGGGAAAATTTCCTTTTACCGTTAATTCTGTGACAGGGGTTCCGGCAGCTTGCAGTTTTTCCCATTTTTCCAGACTGCTTTTTCCAAACTCACGAGCCTGTTGCAAATCATCTGCATCCGGACGTCCGGCAGCAATGGGAAGTTCCGGTGTACTAAAACTATGTTCCCCGATGAACGCACCTGCAGAGAGAGGTACAAAACCGAGTTGTACAGCAGTGTCACGGAGTTCCAGTAAGGCATCTTCGTAATCACGGTTGCCATATACCACGACAAGGATGGCGGGTGAGCCGTTGCCTTTGAGTCGTTGCAGGCGCTGGAGTGCCGTAGCGGCTACTCGGCCACCGTATACCGGAACGGCGATGACGCACAGTTCTCCGTTCATTTCAATAGGGGAGGTTTGTTCATCCAGCGTCAGGTCTGTTTCCATTCTTCTTCCCATGCCGATACCTTCTCCGATAGCTCGTGCAATCATGGCCGAGGTATGTGTCGGTGAGAAGAATATCAGACGGGTACCATTGAGTTGGGTTGTTGCTGATGTCATAAGCTTATTCTAATAGTTTTTGTAGTAGACAAAAATACAATATATAAACGAAAATCGGGATTCTTCATCGGGGATTCTTCTTTTATTCGTACTTTTGTGGTCATACTTTTAAAGAATTTATGGAAGAACAATTTGACATACGCGATTATAAACCAACCGGAAAAGAGCGTGATTTTGAGAACGCTCTTCGTCCGCTTCAGTTCGAAGATTTTAGCGGACAGGACAAGGTGGTGGATAACTTGCGCATCTTTGTAAAAGCGGCGAGACTTCGTGCAGAAGCGCTTGACCATGTTTTGTTGCATGGCCCTCCCGGATTAGGAAAGACCACACTGAGCAACATTATTGCCAATGAATTAGGGGTGGGATTTAAAGTGACTTCAGGACCGGTGCTCGACAAACCAGGTGATTTGGCCGGAGTACTGACCAGCCTGGAGCCGAACGATGTGCTGTTTATTGATGAGATTCACCGTCTGAGTCCGGTAGTGGAAGAGTATCTCTATTCTGCCATGGAAGACTATCGCATCGACATCATGATTGACAAGGGACCTTCTGCCCGCAGCATACAGATTGATCTGAATCCGTTTACGTTGGTGGGAGCCACTACACGCAGTGGTTTGCTTACAGCCCCGCTTCGTGCCCGCTTCGGCATCAACCTGCACCTGGAATATTATGATGATTCAGTACTTTCACGCATCATCCTGCGCTCCGCACGCATCTTGGATGTGCCGTGTGATGCAGATGCGGCAGGAGAGATAGCTTCCCGTAGCCGTGGTACCCCCCGTATAGCCAATGCCTTGTTGCGACGTGTGCGCGACTTTGCACAGGTGAAAGGTTCGGGAAGGATTGATTTGGAGATTGCCCGTTTTGCACTGGAGGCCCTGAACATCGACCAGTATGGTCTGGATGAGATAGACAACAAGATTCTGTGCACGATTATAGACAAGTTTAAGGGAGGTCCTGTGGGACTGACCACTATTGCTACAGCTTTGGGTGAAGACCCGGGTACGCTGGAAGAAGTGTACGAACCCTTCCTGATAAAAGAAGGCTTCCTGAAGCGTACCCCCAGAGGACGCGAGGTGACAGAGCTGGCATATAAACATTTAGGAAAAAGTAAATACAATAGCGAAAGAACGCTGTTTGATTGATAAACATTATGGCCGGAATAAAATCTTTGGCAAAGGATACTGCCATTTATGGACTGAGCAGTATCGTAGGACGTTTTTTGAATTATTTGTTGGTTCCTCTCTATACGGCAGTACTTCCTGCTGCTTCCGGAGGATATGGAGTAGTATCGAATGTATATGCCTATACGGCACTGATTTTAGTGTTGCTGACCTTTGGTATGGAAACGGGATTTTTCCGTTTTGCCAATAAGTCGGACGAGGATGCGCAGAAGGTATATGCCAATTCCCTGTTATTTGTGGGAGGACTCTCGCTGCTGTTTGTGGTGCTGTGTATGGCCTTTTTGCATCCGCTCTCAGCCTTATTGGAGTATCCGGACCATCCCGACTATATTGCCATGATGGTGTGTGTGGTGGCCCTCGATTCCTTCCAGTGTATACCTTTCGCCTACCTGCGTTATAAGAAGCGGCCTGTCAAGTTTGCGGCCATCAAGTTGCTGAACATCATAGGAAACATTCTGCTGAATCTTTTCTTCCTGCTGGTTTGTCCGTGGCTCGATGTCCATGCGCACGAAACCGTCAGCTGGTTCTATAACCCCGATTATCTGGTGGGATATATTTTCGTGTCCAACCTGATTATGTCGGCCTTGCAGATGTTCTTCTTCATACCCGAGCTGCGCGGTGTGTCTTACCGCATGGATAAGGTACTGATGAAGCGCATGATTAACTACTCTTTCCCGATTCTGATATTCGGGCTGGTCGGTATCCTCAATCAGACGGTCGACAAGATGATTTATCCCTATCTGTTCGATGACCGTTCAGAAGGATTGGTACAGTTGGGTATTTACAGCGCCACCAGCAAGGTAGCCTTGGTTATGGCCATGTTTACTCAGGCTTTCCGTTATGCCTACGAACCCTTTGTCTTCGGCAAAAATAAAGATGCTGACAGCAAGAAGATGTATTCTTCTGCTATGAAGTACTTCTTTATCTTTTCTCTTTTGGCATTTCTGGCCGTGATGGGCTACATGGACATCCTGAAGTACATGGTAGCCTCCGACTACTGGGAAGGGCTGAGTGTAGTAGCCATCGTGATGCTGGCCGAGATCATCAAAGGTATCTATTTCAACCTTTCTTTCTGGTATAAGCTGACGGATGAAACCTATTGGGGGGCTTACTTTTCTCTTATCGGGTGTGCCGTGATTTTAGGCCTGAACATCTGGTTGGTACCGATGTATGGTTATGTAGCTTCGGCCTGGGCATCTGTAGCCGGATATGGCGTGATTACCCTGTTGTCTTATTTCATCGGGCAGAAAAAATATCCTGTGGCTTATCCGTTGAAGCGGATGACCACCTACCTGATTTTGGCCTTGGTGCTTTATGCCTTGTCACAAGAAACCCCTATTGCCAACCTTTGGTTACGTTTAAGCTACCGCACCTTATTAATATTGGTTTTTGTGGCATTTATTATCAAAAAAGATTTACCTTTAAGGAATCTTCCATTTGTCAACCGTTTCTTTAAATAAGAAATGTGGGGTGGGGCATATAGGCTGAATTGTAATTTATAAATCGGATAAGTATGGAACTAGGGAACAAGAGGAAATTCCTCCTTCGTAAATTCTTCAATGAGTATCTGGATTTGAACCGGAGCAAGGAAGATGAGCAGCTGACGGTAGATGCCATCCGCAGTGGGGTAGAGTTTAAAGGGACCAATCTTTGGGTTTTGATTTTTGCTACCTTTATTGCTTCATTGGGACTGAATGTCAATTCTACGGCGGTAATCATCGGTGCCATGTTGATTTCTCCTTTGATGGGACCTATCATGGGAGTGGGCCTTTCTATCGGACTGAACGATTTTGAGCTGATGAAACGCTCACTGAAAAGTTACCTGGTAGCTACGCTGTTTAGTGTGACGACCGCCACGATTTATTTTTCTTTTACTCCGCTGGATGAAGTTCAGTCGGAATTGCTGGCACGTACCTCGCCTACCATATACGATGTGTTCATAGCCTTAGTGGGTGGTCTGGCCGGTATTGTGGCATTGGCCACGAAGGAAAAAGGAAATGTAATACCGGGTGTAGCCATTGCTACAGCCTTGATGCCCCCGTTGTGTACGGCCGGTTTCGGCATTGCCACAGGTAATCTGCTGTATTTCTTAGGTGCCTTCTATTTGTATTTCATCAACTCCGTTTTCATCAGCCTGGCTACTTACATCGGGGTGCGGGTGATGCACTTCCAGCGCAAGCAGTTTGTGGACAAAGCTCGTGAAAAGCTGGTAAAACGTTATATCATCTGGATAACCATCGGTACTATGTGTCCGGCAGTCTACCTTACTTATAATATAGTGCGGGAAACCTTCTACCAGTCTGCAGCCAATCATTTCATTGCAGAAGAATTGCAGTTCCCTGACTCTCAGATTTTAAGTCGGGAAATCTCCTACGACAAGCGTGAAATAAAAGTCGTGTTTGTGGGAAAGGAAGTTTCAAAAGACCAGATTGCGGCCGCCCAGCATCGCCTGGCAGATTATAATCTGGCGAAAACCAATCTGGTAGTATTCCAAGGAATGGGTGACGGCAGTGCGGTAGACATCAGCAACATCAAGTCGATGGTGATGGAAGATTTCTATCGGAACAGCGAAAAACGCTTGAAGGAGCAGGATGAGGAAATCAATACCCTGCATAAGCAGTTGGCTGACTTTTCCGGTTCAGACTGGATGGGTAAGCAGTTAGGGCAGGAGTTAAAGGTCTTGTTCCCCGAAATCAAAACTCTTTCCGTTTCAAAGAGTCTTCGTCTGTCGGTTGACAGTTCCCGGATAGACACCTTGACATACGCCATTATTGATTGTCAGCGGGTGCCTGATGCAAAGAGCCGTGACAAAATCGTGAAATGGCTGAAAGCAAAGACGGGAGATGCTCATTTACAGTTAATTGTGGAATAGTCCGCAAGCCGGATTTTATTGCATAAAAAACGTCTTTGCGTTTAGTTTAAAACACAAGTGCGTTTTAGATTAAACGCAAGTACGTTTCGATTCAAACGCAAGTACGTTTTAGTTCAAATGCACTTGCGTTTTTTTGTCTTCAAAAATTAGCTTATTTCACCTTCTTTGTACAGCGGATGGCAGTCACTTCCTGAGCCTGCGGATTGGTTGCTTTTCGAGTGCAGTAATCGAATTCTGCCGATTTTTCTCCGCTGAAAGAATTCCATCTCAGTTTCAGTTTGACAGTCTCTCCCTGCGTATCGGTCAGTTCATCCAGTTTGAAAGCAACCAGTGCATCTCCCATTTTACCCTCTGTATCGCCAAAAGCATTGTGGCGGAACTCTACCTCATAAGAATTGTCCGGGTTCTTTGTACTGATCAGGTTGACAAAATGCGGTTGTCCGTTGCCCCAACGAGTCGCAAACCGAAGTGTCAGGTACCCGTCCTCTGCAATGGTCACCCAGTCATTCAGGATTTCTACCGGGTCATTACCATACGTACGATTGTTTTCCTCCTCTCCCAAATTAGGAGCCATCGGTTTGGTCAGTATACTGTCTATCCAGTTGATGAATACAGCTTTGTCATACTCCTGAGGAGCCTCGTCGGCCAATTCAATATTGGCCAGTGCTCTTACTTCCTTCTCACCAAAAGGAGAGCTTGCCATGTTTACCGGACGCAAGGTTGTGCTGTCATCCAGTTGCAAGTATGGTGTATTGTCTGCACTCTGTTTTACAGTGACGAGTGCATTAGCGTAATAGTGTGAAAGAGAAAGGTTGTTATCGTCATCGTCCAGACACGATTGAACCCCCATAGATAAACACAGAGCTGTCAGGATGAAGAATCCTTTGCGAATGAATGATTGAGTTTTCATAATACATTATTTTTTAAGTTTACTCTCTTCTTGTCGTTTTGTACATAAAATGCTTGAAGTGGGTAATTCCTGCATGTAAAATGGTTAAATGGTGTTTGTGGACTTTAAAAATGTAATATTATAAATAGAGTATTTCCACTCAGGTCTGATTTCTTGTAGAACTTTGTGTGTGGTAATTCTATCTTGATAAATTGTATGATTAGATAAATATGTAAATATCTGTTTAATAGTATATTAACGTGATTAGATGTGGTTTTGATGTAGTCTTTTTATAGTGAAACTAATTATGTGAAAACTTTGTAGTAGCCTATAGAGGTGATTATGTGTTTGTAAACATTTACCTTTACTGCACCGAGTTAAAATTATAGTGTTATCAACTTTAAAATCTAAAAAATGAGAAAACATTTAATCTTATTTTTATGGATGCTTTCCTATATAGGATTAGCACAAGCACAAGAATTTAATATTCTTGGTAAAGTTTTTGAAGAATCAACGGGGGAAGAACTTATGGGAGCTTCCGTTGTAGTACAAGGAACGGTTAATGGAGTACAGACAGATATTGACGGCCGTTTCTCTCTCTCAGGGGTAAAGCTTGGAGATAAACTGGAGATTCGTTTTATGGGAATGACGACTCAAGTCATTTCTATAACAAAAGAAAATTATTCTTCGGAAATTATTGTTCGTATGAAGGATGATAGTTTTCAACTTGAGCAGGTTGTCGTTACTGGATATGGTACAGCACGTAAAAGAGATTTGACCGGATCTATCGTATCTGTATCGGGTGATGACATTAAAAATGCACCTACAAATAATGTTATGGCCTCTTTGCAGGGAAAAGTCCCTGGCTTGATGGTTACAAATTCAGGAGCTGCAGGGGCAGAACCTGAAATAAAGATTCGAGGTATAGGTACATTGAATGCCAGCAGTAATCCATTGTATGTGGTTGATGGTATGCTAGTTTCTGATATTAGATTCTTAAGCAATAGTGATATCGAAAGTATGGAGATTTTAAAAGATCCTTCATCATTGGCAATTTTTGGTGTACAAGGTGCAAATGGTGTAATTATTATTACAACCAAACGTGCAAAAGGAGAGAAAACATCTGTATCTTATGATGGTTACTATGGAGCACAAACTGTTTTTGAGAGGGATCGTCTTAAATTGGCTAATGCCACAGAGTTTACTATGTTGTATAATGAAATGTTGCAAAATCAAGATCCAAATGCAGCTTCATGGGTACCTGAAATGTTGGGTGAGGGTACAGACTGGCAGAGTAAGGTACTTAGAGAGAGAGCAGCAATTACAAACCATAATCTAACTGTTTCTACTTCAGGGAAAAATAGTAAAACATTATTGTCTTTAGGATATTATAAACAAGATGGTGTATTGAAATATAATACATATCAACGGTTTAATGTTCGACTATCACAAGATTATACGATTTCAAAAAAGTTGAAGGTTGGAGGTAGTGTGAATCTTTCACGTATGGATAACAAACCTGCTTCAGCAAATATTCAGGATGCAGCATTGGCTTTACCTACTTATGTACCCTATGCCCCGGAAGAAGATTGGAATGTAGATAATCCAGGTTCTTATTATCATCCTTCAGCTGATATTCAAGGAAATGTTCGTAATCCGGTTGCCCATATGGAAATATTTAAAAATACCGAAAAATATCGGGATTACCGCATTATTGGTAATATTTATGGAGAATGGAATTTTTTGAAAGATTTTACCTTTAAAGCTGTTGGGTATATGGATTTGGGACTTTATCGAGGAGAACAATATACTCCGCGGTACGATGTAAATAATTCTACTAGTCATTCTTCTGATAAAAATGAAATTACAGGATTTTCGCGTAAAAGTGATGAAAATCGTACTTTTCAAGGTGATTTTCTGTTAAATTATAAAAAGAATATAGGGAATCATCGCGTAGATGTTACAGCTGGATATACAGCACGTAAGTCAACTGGAGAAGGTTTTAATGCCAGAGTTGATAGTTTGGCTAATGGTATGCATGTTGTTCCAGGAGATTTGCAAATGCTAGCTATGGGATCTCCTAATAATATGTGGGCTGGCGACTGGTGGAGTGAAGAAGCTTTTATATCTTATCTTGGTAGAGCTAGTTATTCTTATAAAGATCGTTATTTACTTACGGCAACATTTCGTGCAGATGGGTCCTCTAAATTTTCACCATCTCATCGTTGGGGATATTTCCCGTCGGTTGGTTTGGGATGGGTATTTAGTGAAGAGCCTTTTATGAAATCGTTAAGCAGCATTGTAGATTTTGCTAAATTACGAGTAAGTTGGGGTAAGTTGGGAAATGATAAAATTGGTAATTACCTTTATTATCCTACGATTAACCCACAAGGTAAACAGGTTATTATTAATGGAGTTACACAATTTATTCCAACTATTAGTTATGATATAGATAAGGATATACATTGGGAAGTTATGACAGGAATTGATGTAGGTCTTTCTGCCCAGTTATTTAATAATCGTTTAGGTATGGAAGTTGGATGGTATAGCAAAACTACTAATGATTTGTTGGCTAATGTTGCTATTTCCTCTTCTATAGGGGCTAGTTATGCCATTACAAATGCAGGTTCTATTAATAATAAAGGATTTGAATTTAGTTTAACATGGCATGATCAAATAGATGATTTTGCTTATACGGTAGGGTTTAATGGTGGAACTTTAAAGAACAAGGTTACAGAATTGGGCGATAAGAATGCCGATATTATTTCGGGAGATTATCATCGTACTTCGGTGGGCCAGCCTATAGGTTCTTATTATGGCTATGTGCAAGATGGAATTTTCCAGAATCAGGAAGAAATTGATAATTATTATCCAATGACATGGAAAGTCCAGCCTGGTGATATTCGTTTTAAAGACTTAAATGGAGATGAGAAGATTACAGATGCTGATAGAACCTTTTTAGGTAGTCCGATACCTACTTTTACATACGGATTTAATTTTAATTTTAGTTGGAGAAATTTTGATTTAGGTATTGACTTTAATGGGGTTTCAGGTAATAAATTTTGGACTTGAAGAAAACCGTAGCATGGACTGTTACCAATTTTTATGAAAAAAGTTTGGGACGTTGGCATGGAGAGGGAACGTCGAATATCGAACCGATACTTGATAAATCGCGTGGACATAATTATTTATCTTCTACAAATCTGTTAGAGAATGGTTCTTATATTCGTTTGCGTAATGTACAATTGGGTTATACATTGCCTGAACCTATAGTACGAAAATTAGGTCTTCAAGGTTTACGTATATATGCAAATGGACAGAATCTAGTGACTTTTAAGCACAATACAGGCTATACACCAGAAATTGCTGGAAGTGCTTTATCTGGAGGAATTGATCAGGGGGGTACTTATCCGTTGCCTTCAGTATATACAGTCGGGTTATCTGTTAATTTTTAAAATCAGTGAATTATGAAACAAATAATATATTTATTGACATTACTAATAACTTGTGTTTCTTGTAGTAAGGATTTCTTGAATACAGCTCCTAAAGGAGTCTTTCATGAAGGGAATTACGATATGACTACTGGGCAGGAGTTACTCGTTCTTGCGACATTAATAGAAGGGTATAATAGCTTTGCTAAACAAAGTTGGCCCATAGTAGCAATGCAGTGCCATACTACCGATAATAGCCATCCTGGAGGTCCCACTGGAGATGGAGGAGTTGATTTCTGCCAGTTCCCGACATTGTCATTTACACCTTCAAATTTCACATTTAATCAGTATTATGGGGGGAATTATGAGGCGGTTACAAAAGCTAATGAGGCTTTGTTAATGTTGGATGAATTTATAAAAGAAAATGGGGAGACAAAAGATGCAAATCAAATGAAAGCAGAAGCTTATTTTATTCGGGCTGCAGCTTATTTTCGTCTTACTCAGGCTTTTGGGTCAGTTCCTTATGTGGATAGGGTGATGGGAAAAGAAGAAGAAATGGCAGATCAGCTTAGTGCTACTCAGATTCGTAATAAATACCTTCCAGAATTAATATGGGCAATTGATTATTTGCCAACTCGCATAGAGCAGTTAGCAAGTGGAAATACAGGGCGGGCTACTCAAAATGCCGCACGTGCAATTATCGCAAAAACATATATGTATGAAAAAGATTATGTAAATTGCTTGAATTATACTCGTCAAATTATAGAATCAGGTGATAACGATCTTTCAACTCCTTATTCGGAAATATTTTGGGAAGTAAATGAGTTTGGGCCAGAATCAATTTGGGAAATTAATGCAGAATTTAAACCCGAACAAAATATTTCTATTATAGGAGATACTAATGGATGGATAATGATGAATGGAGTGAGAGGATTTCCGAATCTGGGTTGGGGACATAATGCTCCAACAGAAGATTTGATGAATGCTTATGAGGCTGGTGATCCTCGTTATGATGCTACTGTATTGAAAAATGGAGATATGGTGGATGGAGAGGTCGTAAAAGCTGATTTTTATGAATATTTTAATAAGAAAGCATATCTTCCAAAAGCAGAACGCTCTCTTTATGGTCGTGATGATTGGTGCTCTGGTTATTGGAGTAATTTCCGTATTATTCGTTATGCTGATATTGTACTTATGCATGCAGAAGCCGCTTGTGAGATGGGGGATTTAAAGGATGCCAAAGAAAAATTAGAAATGATTCGTAATCGTGCCCGGAATGGAGATGATTCTGTCCTTCCTAAAGTAATGACAGAAAATCAGGATGAGCTGCGTGAAAAAATTCGACATGAACGTCGTATAGAATTAGCGTTAGAGTTTGAGCGTTATTTTGATTTGGTTCGTTGGGGAATTGCTCAAGATAAATTACCCAATTTTGTACCGGGAAAGCATGAGCTATTCCCCCTTCCACAATCTGAAATAGATAGATCGAATGGTAAATTGAAACAAAATCCAGGGTATTAAATTGATTACTAAAAAACTAAGAATATGTGTAGGTCGGTATTAAATATTTTAGCATTATTGTTTAGTTCTTGCATGTTATGCAATTGTGTAGAAGATAAGTCTACTATGGGTGAGGATGTAGTTTTAAATGATAATACTTATGCACCAATGGTGGTTAGATCCGCAATGAATGAACAACAACAAAAGGTTGTAAATTATTTCTTTACAGGAGCTAATGAACAAACAGGAATGGCTTTAAATAGTTCCTCGAATAAAACGATTTTGACTACTGGGGCTACAGGTTTTGGGATTATGAATCTAATCATTGGGGTAGAGCGAGGTTGGATTAATCGCGAGGAAGCAGCTCAGCAGATTGTAAAGATTACTCGTTTTTTAAAGAGGGCAGACCGTTTTGCTGGAGCATGGGCACATTGGTATAAACCAGATGGGCGGATGGTACCTTTCGGTAGTCAAATGCAGGCAGGTGAGATTGTAGAGACAGCTTTTATGATGGGAGGACTACTTACTGCTTCAGAATATTTTACGGGTGGTTCTGATGATGAAAAGGAGATACGAAAGGCGACAGAGGAATTTTGGAATAGCATTGAATGGAATCATTTTGTAAAAGACGGAATGCTATATTGGATTTGGCATCAAGATAAAAATAGTTATGAGTTGCCGTTAGTTGGTTGGAATGAAACGTTGTTGGTTTATATATTGGCTATGGCTGCTCCGGATGCTCATAAAGTATCCCCCGATATTTATAAAAATTGCTGGCAGGGATATAATTTTGCGAATTTAACACGTAAAACTTATGGTTATTCACTTCCATTGGGTACGGATGATACTGGGGGGCCTCTTTTCTTATCGCAATATTCTTTTTTAGGGCTTGATCCGCGCTATATGCAAGATCAGTATGCATTTTATTGGACTCAGAATGTAAGTCATACATTGATAAATCGCCATTATTGTGTATATGAAGCACCTAAAGAGTATCGTTACTCAGAATATGATTGGGGACTTACTGCATGTGAAGGATGTGGTGAACATCCTGATTATGTATCAAGAGATCCAAGGAATGATGATGGCATAATTGCTCCTACAGCAGCTCTTAGTGCTTTCCCTTATACTCCTTTTTACTCAACTCAGGTACTTCTAAATTTAAAGAATAATTATTCAGATTTGAATGGAAAATATGGATTTGGGGTTTCTTATTGTCCAGCTGATAAATCTGTTGGTAAAAATTATTTAGCTATGGAACATGCTCCAATTGCAATTATGATGGAAAATTATCGTTCAGGACTTATTTGGAAGTTATTGATGCAGAATGAACATGTGCAAAAGGGATTGCAATTGGCTGGTATTGCACAACCAATTTTTCAACCGGGTTTTAATCTAGCTGTAGTAAATTCAGAAACTGGGGTTTATGATATGATGAGACACCCAGATAGAGAGCTGTATGAAATCGATTTTTATGCTAATGTATCAGGTAAAGCTTTACTTACTTTATCTACAGAGAAAGATGAAGATGTGTATTCTGTTAGTGTAGATATATCTGCAGGTATGAATACAATTTCTTTTTTTGATAAATCAATTATGCGTAATAAGGAATATAAGTTAACAGTGATAGATCAAGATAAAAAGGTATATACTATTCCTGTTAAGTTAAGATAATAAAATAAATAAGTATAACTATAGTAAATATTCGATAATTATGAATTCAAACAATATAAATATAATGAATCTAAAGAGATGGATTTTATTAGCGTTGGTTACCGTAGTATTGTTTTCTTGTAATTCTACTACTCAAAAAGAAACTCCATTTTTATTGGAAAATGAATATGGAGCTAAGCAATTGATTGTTGATGGAAAACCATTTTTGATGCTATCGGGTGAATTGCATAATTCAACTTCATCAACAGAAGAATACGCAGCTCCAATTTTTTCAGACTTAAAAGCTATGAATCTAAATTCTGTTATTGCATCAATAGCATGGCAACAGTTTGAACCTCAGGAGGGAGTATATGATTATTCTTTAGTGGATATGTTGATAAAAAATGCAGAACAAAATAATTTGAAATTATGCCTTATATGGTTTGCGTCATGGAAGAATGGACAATCTTCTTATGCACCGATGTGGGTAAAACAAGATACTGATAGATTCTTTCGAGTAAAGACTAAAGAAGGGAAAAATAATGAGATTATATCTGTGTTTTCCCAAGAGGCTCGGGATGCAGATGCTAAAGCGTTTGGGAAATTGATGGCTTATCTTAAAAAGAAAGATGTTAATAAAACGGTAGTAATGGTGCAAATAGAGAATGAGGTGGGTATATTTCAAGATATAGACTATAATGAGATTGCTTTAAAGAAATATTCTCAGAATGTACCGAAGGAATTAATGGACTATATGCTTTCACATAAAGATAAACTTCAAAGTAGATTATATAATTCATGGGAAGAGAATGGATTTAAAACAGCTGGATCTTGGCAGGAAGTTTTTGGAGACGATCTTTATTCTAAATCATATTTTATGGCATGGTCATATGCGAAATATATGAACTATATAGCTGAAATAGGTAAAAAAGAATATAATCTTCCAATGTATGTAAATGCATGGATTATACAATTTGAGGGGGATTATCCAGGTAATTACCCTAATGGTGGCCCTGTGGAGGATGTTTTGGATGTGTATAAAGCTGCTGCTCCAAGTATAGATATTTTAGCTCCAGATGCATATAATCCAGATTTTAAAGATGTGGTAAATGAATATCATAGATATGATAATCCATTGGTTGTGCCAGAAACTACCTTGAATGTTGGGCGTGCATTCTATATATTTGCTCAACATGATGCGATTTGTTTCTCTCCATTTGGCATAGAAGATGGTGCTTCTGATGTGGAGTTTAGAGAAGGGTATCAGGTGTTGAAGCAGTTGATGCCAATAATAACAAAATATCAGGGTAGTGACAGAATTGCTGGCGTGTTGTTGAAAAAAGGAGAAAGTAATGCTATCATACAAATGGGTAAGTATGGTTTTAATGCAAGATATATTGATGAAAATCTACCGTCTTATGGGTTAGTAATTCAGACTTCTGAAGATGAATTTATTGTTGCGGGAATGAATTTTGCAATGAATGTAAGTAGTAATATTGATAATAAAGTTGGATATGTTGGAGAAGTTTGGGAAGGACGTTTTGAGAATGGGCAATGGATAGGATCTAGATTGTTAAATGGCGATGAATCATGGCATAATGAGGCTATTAGAGTTATGGGTAGAAAACTTTTAACTAATGAATTAGATATGTCTATTAATGTTAGAGATGAATCTAAACCTTACTTTTATTCAGCCAATAGAAATATTATGATAACCATTCCTGGAATTTATAAAGTGAGGTTATATACAAGAGATTGAATTTCAAACTCTTTTGATTGTGTTTTGAATAATAGTTGATAATTAGATAGTTTTAGGGATAGCTTAGAACAGTTCTTTGGAAAGTTGCTAGTAATTTAGTGGGGGCTATATGTGAACTTGCACTCTATGTATAAAGTTTGCTATATTTTCTTTTAAATAACAAAAATGAGTATGTGAGATAATTGTCTTCTGTTGTGAAAGGATTTTATCACTTGTTATAAGCAACTTTTCAATGAACTTTTATCGATTCGTAAAACTATTTGTATTCTTGTGTTTAATTTTATTTGTGATTATTTGGGAAAGAACTTTTTGAGATATATGCTTATGAAAGGAATATTTTGTTTGATACTTGTGACACTATTGAGTTCCAATTTATTTGCGCAAAAAATTATTTATCAGGTAGATTCTGCTACCCGCTCTATTAGCAAGCTTGCTATTGATAATTACCATAATGGCATGAATTGGATCCTTTCAACATCTGGTAAGCAATATTCGTGGGTTATGGAAAAATATGGTTGGGGATTAGGATATTTTACTAAGTCGGTTGGAAATAAAAGTATAAAACAGTCATGGATGTATCCAGTAAGTACAGATAATGATGAGATAGTTTATAGGGTAGATAATATTGAAATAAAGGTTATACGTCAGCAAAAAAATAATGATTTAATTGAGAGGTATTTGTTTACTAATCTTGGTAATACAGCTGTTTTGTTGTCTGAGGTGGGTATTTATACTCCTTTTAATGATAATTATCCAGATTCTGAGACTTGTGTAAATGAAAGAGTTAATACTCATATTTGGGCAGGAGGCAATGCATCTTATGTAAATGCCATGCATATGGGAGGGAAGAATCCCAATATTGGCTTGGTTACTTTAAAAGGTTCTATAGATGGTTATGAAATATCCGAAAGAGGTATGCAAAAAGGTTGGTCTAATTTTAGAGGGGTAATTTCTTTGGTTTCTTCGAGAATGGCATTATCAGCTGGTGAGACAAAAGAAATATCATGGAATATATTTTCTCATAATGGCTCTGAAGATTTTTATAAACAGCTATTAAATAGAGGTGTTTCTTATGTGACTTGTGATAAATATGTGGTAGAGCAAGGGAATAGTGTACATGCGATGTTTCATAGCGATAGAAATTATGATAAAGTTTGGGTAAAATGTGGTAATGTACAGCAAGAATGTAGACGTGTAAAGAATGGATGGAAGGTTAACTTACAGTTAACTACTTTAGGTGAAAATAAACTGGAATTTCTTTATGGCAATGCCGAAAAAACTATTGCTAACTGTTTGGTCGTTTCTGGTGAGAAAGAACTTATAGAAAAAAGAGCATCTTTTATAATAAATCATCAACAAATGATGAATCCCAATGATCTTAGATATGGAGCTTATATGGTGTATGATTGTGAGGATGATAAAATCTTTTTGAATGATATAGAGACAGCTAGTTATCCTGATAGAGATGAAGGGGCTGAACGTTTGGGAATGGGTGTATTTTTGGCTAAGCAATACTTACTTGGTAAAGATGAAAAAATAAAGAATTCATTAATGGAATATGCTGCATTTGTAAGAACGCAGTTACAGGATAAACATTTTAATACGTGGTCTAGTGTTGATAAACAAGGTCGAAATAGGGCATATAATTATCCTTGGGTAGCTAGTTTCTATTTTTATATGTATAAAGTGACTAATAATAAGCTTTATTTGACATACGGTTATGAAACTATGCAGGCAATGTTTAGACACTTTGGGTATGGATTCTATGCAATTGATATTCCCGTCAAACTTAGCCTTGAATTATTGAAAGAGGCAGGTCTGCAGAAAGAATATGCGAAGCTAAAGGCAGATTATCTAATGGTTGGTGAAGAGTATTTGAAAAATAGTACTTTGTATCCGAAACATGAAGTTAATTATGAACAAAGTATTGTAGCTCCAGCAGTAATGGTATTATCACAACTTTATCTTGAGACAAAAGACAAGAGATTTCTCAATGAAGTTAAAAAACAGATGCCTCTTTTGAATGCTTTTGCCGGATTTCAACCGTCATTTCATCTTAATGATATTTCGATAAGGCATTGGGATGGTTATTGGTTTGGTAAAAGAGAAATGTGGGGAGATGTTTTTCCTCATTATTGGAGTACCTTGTCAGCTGCTGCTTATCATTATTATTATTTATGCACGGGAGATAAAACTTATCAGAAAAGGGCTGAAAATATTGTAAGGAATAATTTATGTTTATTCTTTGAAAATGGAGAAGCCTCTTGTGCATATATATATCCTAATAAAGTTAATGGAATTGAAGGAAAATTTTATGATCCATTTGCTAACGATCAAGATTGGGCATTGGTTTATTATTTCTTAGTTAATAGAAACCTCTAATCGTTTATAAATAAGATTGTTGTATTTTTTTATATTGATTGCTTGTTGATAATTATTTTATAGCTGGTAAATTTCTTAATTTATTGCAGCTTGATTGGTAAAGTATAGATTATCTTACAATGATAAAAGAACTTATTTATTTAAGTATAGTCACATGAAAAGATATTTAATTTTAATTATTTGTTTGTTGTTGTTTTCAAGTAGTCATATCGGGGGATCCAATATACCTTCCCGTTTGATGAAGAATGACAATGGAACTTATCAGTTGATTGTAAATGGAAGTCCATTTATTATGCTTGCTGGCGAATTACATAATTCTTCTTCTTCTACAGTTGAATATCTTAATTCACTTTGGAAGCCTTTAAAGGATTTGAACTTGAATACAGTTTTAGCTTCAGTTGCTTGGGAACAATTTGAACCTCAAGAAGGTATTTATGATTATACTCTAATTGATAACCTTATAAATGAGGCGCGTAGGCATCAGTTAAAGTTGGGTATTTTATGGTTTGGAAGTTGGAAAAATGGAGAATCAAGTTATGCACCTACTTGGGTGAAAGAAGATACCCGTCGGTTTACCCGAGTTCAGACTGTAGATGGTAAAGAGATTGAAACCCTTTCTCCTTTTTGTGAGAATACAATGAGGGCAGATGCTAAAGCCTTTCGTGCATTGGTAAAACATATCCGGGAGGTTGATCAGATGTATGGCACAGTGATTGCTTTGCAGCCAGAAAATGAAGTTGGAGTCTTTCAGGATATGGATTATTCTTCGATTTCAGTGAAGGCTTATAAACAAAAGGTTCCTGCTATACTTATGGACTATATGAAAAAGAATCGCCAGAGGCTTCATCCGGAATTTCGTTCGATATGGGAAGAACATGGTTTAAAGGGCGCAGGAACGTGGAAAGAAGTGTTTGGTGATAACCATTGGAGTAAGAGCTTTTATACAGTATGGCAATACGCAAGTTATGTAAATTTCGTAGCTGCTGCAGCTAAGGAGGTGTATCCTCTTCCGACATTCTGCAATTGCTGGTTGGTGCAAAAACCAGAGGATCTTCCTGGTGTTTATCCTAATGGAGGACCTGTGTCACGAGTTATGGATATTTGGAAAGCTGCTGCGCCTAATGTTGATGTACTTTCTCCAGATATTTATTTACCTGATTTTAAGAATATAGTAAAAGATTATCATCGTGCAGATAATCCTTTATGGATTCCTGAGTCGGTAATGAAACCTGCTAATGCCTTTTGGGCTTTTGGGGAGCATGATGCTCTTTGTTACTCTCCATTTGGGATTGAAGATGGAGCTGGGAATTTTATTTTTGCGCAGTCTTATAAAGTATTGGGAGAGCTTATGCCTTTAATAACTCGTTATCAAGGTACTGAACGTATGATTGGTATTATGAAGTCGGAGGATGAAAAGGAACGAGTGGTAGTGATGGGAGATTATAACTTGCGTATCGTGTATGAATCAGATGATGCGTATGGATTGATTATACAAACAGAAGCTGATGAGTTTATTGTTGCTGGAATGAATATGAAAGTGTATTTCTCATCTGTAAACTCACAGAAAATAGGTTATATTAAACAAGTGTGGGAAGGTGGATTCTCTGCTAAAGGAGAATGGAGAACCACTCGACTATTAAATGGGGACGAAACTTATCATAATGCTGTATTAATAGTTAAAGGGCGTCGTACAATGACTTCTAATCGGATAAGCAATTATGATGCAAAGCATACAGATGAAATATTTGTTTATTCTCCTTCTTCTTTTCAATCTTTGTGGAGCCCTGGTATTTATAGGGTTACTACTTATCTTAGATAATGTTTAATTTTTTAATCAAAGAAACATGAAAAAAAATTTGGTAACTTATATTATTTATGGTTTTATATGCCTTTTATGCATATTATCAGGATGTAAAGATTCAGAAAATAGTGCAATATCTCCATCATTGGAAATAGATAAATCGGAACTTTTATTTTCTGGCTATAGTGATGTGAAATCTGTGAAGGTTGATGCAACCCGAGCTTGGACTGCAATCGCCTCAGATTATTGGATTACGATAACTCCAGATCACTATCCTGGATTAAACGATCACTTTGTTGCAAATATGGCAGTAACTGTGGCCGATAATGAAACTGGCTCTCCTCGTGAAGGAACGGTTACATTCTTTTTGGGTGAAGAACTTGTGGCAACTCTTGCTGTAAAGCAGGATATTCCTGACGAAGGTGAAATCCCTGAAGAAAAATTTCCTATAACTTGGGCTTATTTACAATGGGAGGCTTCATTAGAAATAAAAGAAGGCAATGCTTTTGAGGCTGGTGCTTGTGTGTTTATTGATGGCATTACTAATGCAATGGAAAGTACAACAGGAGAAGACATCGTGGGAGAAATAGGGTACTCGGTGAATAACTCTGATCCATCAGGTGAAGATTGGGTTTGGTCTGAAAACTGTTGGTTTAATGGAGATTGGGGAGATAATTTTTACTATCAGGCAAAAATTGAAGATGCTCTTGCACCTGGAATATATTATTTTACATTCCGTTTTCGTAAGGGAATTGGAATATGGAAATATGCTGGAACGAATGGCTTATGGAATGGTGTAGAAAGCACAGTAAAAAGCTTTGAAGTGAAAGAGAAAGATGAAGAAACAACGGATCCAGTTGTGCCAGAGAATTTGAAAATTACATGGGCAAATTTACAGTGGTTTGATTCGAATGAGATTGCTGTTGGAGGAAAATTTAATGCAGGCTCTAAGGTAAAAGCAGATGGTTGGACAGATGTAATAGAGAGCAAAGATGGAAGTCCCATTATATGTGAACTTGGTTATTCAAATATTAGCAGTGATCCTCATGATGAAGGTTGGGTTTGGGTATCTTGTCCTTTTAATGGAGATTGGGGAACTGATTTCTATTTTCAAGGATATACGGAAGTTATTAATGAATTAGGAGAGTATAATTATACATTCCGCTATAAATTAAAAGAAAATGGGGAATATGTGTATGCCGGAACAAATGGATTGTGGGATGGCACCAATAATATATGTGGTAAGTTTACGGTAAAATAATTTATGGTTTGAAATTTATGGCAGAGCTGTCTTGTTTTTATTAAACAATGGCAGCTCTGCTGGTTTTATATATGTTATGGATATGTTTGAGATTATTAGAATATCATTTATATTTGTAGGATAATGGATTTTCTGATAATGCTAATACTTATGATGAAACATATTTTGCTTTTTGTTTTTTTATTTATACCTCAGTATTTAATAAAAGCACAGGTTCCAGTACATATATCTAATTATAATCATATTCATTATAGAGGAGGAGTACAAAATTGGGGAATACATTTTAGTCAGCTAAATCGAACTTTATACGTAGCTAATGATAAAGGGTTACTTAGTTATGATGGTAATGATTGGCATTTGCTTTCCGATGCGGAAGTTTCTACCGTACGTGCTGTATGTTCTGTAGGAAAGAAAGTATATATAGCAGGAGATAATTGCATTGGATATTGGGAGCATAAATCGAATGGGGAAGTTATATATGTGTCCTTATTCGAACAGATAAAAAAACTTGGACTTCAAGGTGAAACTTTCTGGAGTATTGGTACTTTAGGAGAGAAACTTTATTTTCATTCATTTGGGAATATTCTTTGTTATGATGGTAAGGTAATGCATAAGGTTGTATCAAATGAGTGTTGTATCTCTTTGTTTCAGAGTGGAAAACGATTATTTACTCAGAAATGTGATGGTGGATTATTTGAGATTATAGGTGATACATTACATAAGTGTTTTACACATCCGATCATTGAGAATAAAGAAATTAGATTTATGTTTCAGGTGTCCAAGGAAGAACATTTTATTATTGGTACGGCTGATGGTTATATTTATTTGTGGAATGGTAGTGATTTAATACTTTTAGAGCAGCTTATAAATGAAAAGGGAGGGGCTGTTCGCATTGATTGTGGGAGTCTATGGAAGAATAAACAGTTGGCAATTGGTACCATAGGAGATGGTGTTTATTTACTGGATATTGTGACGAAAAAATGTTTGCATTTGCCCGTTGTGGGACTGCAAGATTTAAATGTTCATGGGATTTGTTTTTCAAGTGAGAATTTGCTTTGGTTGTCATTGGATAATGGAATATCTTCTATGTTGTTTTCTCCTGCCATGTATCTTTGGAAAACACATGTAGATATTGGCACATTTTTTGATGCGGCTTATTTTAAGAATAAAATTTATGTGGCTTCTAATCAGGGGATTTTTCTTTATGGTAATCAAGACGGAAAAATGCAGCCCGGAATTTATCCACTCCAGTTTTGTGCTTTAAAAGATGAGTTGCTATGTGGTACAACTAGTGAGACTTTTCGCTTGAACACGCAGTCGGGGGCATTTGAACCACTTTGTCCAATAAATGGTGTGCGTCAATTTGAGTATATGGCAAGTCATGGTGAGGAATATATGTTTTTGCGTGCTTATTCTGGTATATCAACATTAAAATATGATGGTGCACGGTGGCGGTATTATTCTTCTGTAATGGGGACGGAGGATTATTCTTTTATTATGCCAGAAAATTTGTATACGGTTTGGGCAATTCATCCTTCTAAAGGTATTTTTCGATTAAGATTAAATGAGACATTAACCAAAGTTGAAGAAAATGAGCATTTCTTTGAAATAGAAGGCTATGGTAATTTTAATCGTGTTAGTTTATTTAAATTGGAAGATAAAATTCTATTCGCTACACCTTTGGGTATTTATTTATATAATGTTGTGACACGTAAGTTTCAGAAGCAAGAGAAGTTAAGTAAAGAAATTGTTGACTTAGAAAAGATTCAAGCAATAAAGAGTGCCTTTGGAAATAAAATATGGGTAATTACAGATGATGAGTTATTTATGTATAAGGTGACTGATTTTTCTGCAAAGCTGATTTTACACCAGCCCTTAGTCGGGAATGAGTTAATGTTTTATGATAAGCATTTTAATATGAAATCTGTAAATGATTCGTTGACTTTTGTTTCTACTTGTAAAGGGACTATGGTTATGGATACACGTCAAATGATAAATTTCAATGATTCTGTCAACTTGAGTCTTGTCTCTTGCTCTTATATGAAAAAAGGTGGTGAATTGGTAAAAGTAACTTTACAGCAGGGAGAAATCATATTGCCAAGTAAAGCAACTAATATTAGAATTAAAATGGCAACGGGTGTGCAAGAGGTGCAAGATTTTATTTCTTATCGTATCTCGGATATACATACAGAGTGGTCTCCTTGGCAAAAGTCTGGGGAAATCTATTTCACGAATCTTCCTTCGGGACATTATAAATTGGAAATACGAGATAGTTATCAAAATATGTTGGTTATTCCTGTATCAGTGCTTCCTCCATTTTATTTGCGTACTTGGATGTTTGTACTATATATATTAACCTTGATCATTGTCACGGTAATTGTGATGATGACTATCAATGAACGCCGCAGAAGAATCTTGCTATTGCGTTATAAAGCAGAGCAGAAGAGAAATGAAGAGGAAAGACGCATTCGTGCATATGAACAATTGCAGGAAAAGGTGAAAAACCAAGAAAGTGAACTTAAGATTCGTATGCGCTATCTTACACAAAAACAGGAATTATTAGATGATATAGCTACAGAAGTAGAGGTGCAGAAAAAGGAATTAGGGGAACGTTATCCTCAAAAATTTTATACTCGTTTAATGAGAATTATTCAAAAAGGAGTGACGGAGGAAGATAAGCTTCTTTCTTTTGAAAATTATTTTGTAGAGGTTCATTATGAGTTTATGTTACGCATCCAGAAGTTACATTCGGATTTGTCTCCTTCAGAATTGAAATTTTGCTGTTTACTTCGAGCTAATTTATCTACTAAAGAAATTGCTACGATAATGGGTATTGCTTTACGTTCTGTGGAATTGAAAAAATATCGTTTAAAGCGGAAATTGCATCTTGATCAAGATACTAATCTGGCTTCTTATATTTTAAGCATTTAGATATTAATCTTTAAAGAGGAATAGAAACAAAAAATGCTGTCTCATTTTGAGACAGCATTTTTCGTGGACCAGCCAGGGCTTGAACCTGGGACCTCCAGATTATGAGTCGCAATCGTTTGATTTTCAATATATTGCATCTCATTCCCTTTACTCTCCTTAGAGACTGATTTTCAAGCCCGAATATAGTATTTCTTTTTCAAATAATATCTCTTTATTTCTATTGTTTTCCCAAAATGTGTGCAAAATGTGTGCAATTAATGTGCAGATAAATAGAGAATACTATCCTCTCCATACCCCAAGATAGCCCCAATTATCAGGGAATCCCATATCTTTTAATGACAATAGTTTACCACCATCATCCATCAGTTTTTTCAAATTCTTATGAAAGTCATTATTAGGACTGATTATATCCAAGATGTATTTAATGCAACACAAATATGCGAATAGTTTGTTCCGTCTTACCTTAGAGATTGTATCTCTATCTAAGAACAAACGGTCAGCATTCGTAGGAAGTGAAATATTTACAATGAAACGCCTATTCCAAACTCGACTATGATGAGCACAACAATTTCTTAGATTTGATAATGCGTGCATCCAATTTTCTAAAATATCAATCTTATTCAAACCTAATAGTTTTGCTACACTCTTCTTATTATCATCTTTTCTAAGTAACTCATACAAACGGCTTAATGTACCAAATGAAATCACTTCCAAAGTCATCCATGCCGGTGGAGTATCTGGATTTGAATATTTACTTTTATAATGTTTGATAAAATCCTCATTACTCCTATCTATCTCGTGTCTAATATCTTCAATTAAAACATTATAAAGAAAAACCTCTTCATCATCTTTATTCAAATACGAATCATCCTTGAATAAAGATTCATCTTCGTACCAATGACTGTTCCCTGTTGATTCACTGTATGTTTGAACTATTTTTGTCCGCAGAGCAACTTCTATTTTTTCAATAGCATTAAATATCAATGAACGTAAACGTCTATCAAAACAATACAAGTCTATTATATCCTTAAAATGTATATCATCTCTTAAGAAACAATGGTCTGCCTCTAAATCCGTATTGTTTTGAAAAGGATAAGTATATGCACGTAAACGGTAATAACTGATGTTGGATAAATAGTCACCAGCTAAATTTTCATCATCTATGATTAAGCCTCTTTTCTCAAGTTTGGCAACTTGTGTTCTGATTGATAGAGGTTTCTTTGTATAGGGTATTTTTTCTTCAAAATCCTCAATCATGTGAATATGGGGTAATCGTATAAAAACTCGAAGACCTCCCCGGGTGCGCTGTTCTATGGGAAGCGTGGGAGGTCATATTGTGTGCAAAGATACTATCTTTTATCATATATACAATACATACATTGAATTAAATACGGCTCTTATATGTTCTTTTAACATAAGAATCAAATTGGACATTGTTTCTCTTTAAAGTCAGAATCTATAATCATATAATCAAGGAACTGCTTATTTAACATGTTTTATATGTTTAATTATCAGAATACATGAAATTGTTCCATTGAAGGAATTATTATCCATCGTAATTTATAAATATCTGTTTTACAGTGTAATAAACTAATTTTATTTTCGATGCAATCTTTTAACCAGTTCAGTATAAAGTCTAAACTACTTGAAATTTATATTCAAAAGGTATTTAAATGTTTATATTTCCATATAAAACAGGATATATAATATTATCGTAAGCAATTCCGCTTGCGTGTAATCCTTTAAAAATATGTATCATTATTCTAAAGACGGTATCGTAGTTTCTACGGTACTTGATGCTCGTACTATCAACAAAGAAGGTAAGTACCCTGTTAAAATCAAAGTCTATTATCAGAAAAAACCAAAGTATTATTCTATTGGTATCTGTATGGCAAAGGAAGATTGGAATAAGTTACCTGAGAGTAAATCTTCTGAAAGTAGAAAAATCAGGCAAGCCATTGAAAGTAGTTTTTCCTTAGTACGGATGAATGTAGAAGCATTGGCTGACAAAGGAACCTTTTCTTTTAATGCACTCAATTTGCGCTTAGGAAAAGTAACCGGTGATACTCTGAACAATGCTATTCGTGCAAAAATTGAATCTCTTAAAAATGAAGAAAGGATAGGTACAATGCAGTTTTACCAAACAACCTTAGTAATGATTGAAGAAGTTGGAGGAAAAGACATTCCATTCAGTGCCATAACTGTTGAGTGGCTACAAAAATGCGAAAAACTTTGGACCAAAACAAGAAGTATTTCGACCATCGGTATGCACATGAGAGATATACGTACCTTAATGAATGAAGCAATAAGAGCCGGAGTCATTAAAGAATCCCAATACCCATTCGGAAAAGGTTTATACGAAATCAAGACGGGTGTTGGCAGAAAGAAAGGACTTAGCAAGAAACAAATAAAAGCAATATTCAATTACAAAAGTGATAATGAAACGACCAACCGGTATAAAGACCTTTGGATATTCATGTATCTATGTAACGGTATAAATCCTACTGACATGCTGAACTTAAAGTATTCGAACATTGTGGATGGAGAAATATGTTTTGTTCGACAAAAGACTGAACGTACAACAAAAAATCGAAAGGAAATCCGTGCGATTATATCACCGCAAATGCAAGCTATCATTGATAAATGGGGAAACAAACCGTTACGTGAGAACTATATATTTCCATATATGCAAGGAAATGAAACAGCTATAGAACGTAAAGCTATTGTTCGTGACGTAGTAAAACGAATCAATAAACGAATGAAACTGATAGGTAAAGAATTAGGTATCGGAGATATTACCACATACACTGCACGTCATTCATTTGCAACTGTATTAAAAAGAAGCGGTACAAACATTTCATACATAAGTGAATCTTTAGGGCACACTGATTTAAGAACGACAGAGGCATATTTGGCGAGTTTTGAGAAAGAAGAATGTTCTAAGAATACTCAGTTACTTACTTCATTCTTATAAATAGGTCTCATATAAACCTCATACTGACCATTTTTTGATGTTCAACCCGATACTCCTGATTGCAGATGTATCTGGTCTTTTCATTGTTAAATTACCGGTACGAGGGATTGAAATATATATTGAACAGTTAAAGTCATGTTAAAATTGGGGATTCGTTTATATTTTGGAAAAAAAGAGGATATATGTAATGTCTGATGATTCAATGACTAATGAAATTATAAACATCAAATATAAAAGACTTATGACAACTGCGAAGAAGAATGTAATCCTGAATATGATGCAATACTTGCAAAGTTCGACAAGACACTTGAAGAAATTGATGAACGTTTCAAATCAAACGAAGAACTTACAGAAAGATTGCTTAAAGAGCATCAAGAATGTGAATCTTTTGTGGATGAATTTCTTAATGAGGATGATTGACTAAATTTGTAACCGCAACAGTCTCTTTATGAGATGAAACATTTGTAATGTACCTTATTTTTCATAATTTTGTATCGTCATGTAAAACATGACAGACATGTTAGAAATTTAAGGTACACGAAAGTGTTTAACTGATTCTCCGGAATAAAGTCTGGTAAACTATTAACGAACGAGAATGAGTAAACATCTCTCTCGTCATATCCGTATATGGCGTGGGGAGACTGTTGCTTGTTTTAGTTCAAGGGTTTTACCAGAGCCTTTTCCGTAAAATGAGTTAACAGCCCTCACGCTTTCTTTATTTATAAACTTCTTCTTATGTGGGCTGGGAAGAACGGAATAAATACTGGTATATGAAAAATTTTTTATTAATGCTTGGTGCGGTAGCTTTTATGACTGCATGTAAAGATGATGGTTCCGGTAATGGTGGTTCTATCAATTATGAGGAGGGATATAAGTATCTGACAAGTCTTAATGTCAGTGATGCAAAAATGGTTTATCAGAAAACAGCCACAGGAAGAACCAGAGCAGATGGTGAAGAAAATGCCTCCTATTATAAAATAGATTTTAATGGAGAAGAATCAAAACTAATCATTAAAGATTCAATAGGACAAAGTCACGATATTGAAATTGATAAAATCATTAAGATGAGTGATAAAATTCTTTTGATAAATCCCAATTGTACAGATGTTTTTGATTTGATTCCGAAATCAAATAAAGATGAAAACGGATTAGATATTGCTCATGTAATGCCACAAGAAGGAGAATATTTATCCCTTGTAGATGTTGAAACAGAAAAGATATATAAATGGCCAAAGGAAATGATTCCACCATACGATATTTTAGAAAGAGATTTATTGTCATTAACAGATAATAAAGGTAATATTTACTTTACAACAGGGTATTTCTCATATAATCAAATCTATAAACTTGATATTTCTAATTTTACAATTCAATCAATGTTACCGGAAAGACAGGAATTTACTAACTTTGATGTAACAGGTGATGGCTTTATTATGTATTGGAATGATAATACTAATGATAAAAACTATAAAGTAAAATGTCCTGGAGGTAGAATTTATCCTATTACCGATATTCCTTTTATGATAAAAGATGAACTTTACTCATATAAAGATAAGAAGATTGTCAAATGGGAAACTGTTGGAAATAATGAATTGAAAGAAACTGCAATTTGTAATTTCGAACCTGAGAACCCAGAACTAAAAATTCATAGTTGTATAAATAACTATGCAAAAAATACGGTTTTATTACAAAGCAACTATAGTTGGGATTTTTATGAATTTGATGGAGAACACTATCAATTAAGAGTTCTTAATGATTTCAATTGGTGTGAGAACTGTAGCGACAATTTCTGTACAAACAAAGCATGGTATATAAAAAATAATACACGTTTTTATAAAATGGATATGACAGATTATCAGTATTCTGAATTTCAAATCTTAGATTATGAGATACAAACTCTTTCCGCAAGTTCAGAAAGCTCAGATATTGCATTTAGCGGTATCAGATATATGGACGGTGCAAGTGTGGTGGGTACTATTACAGAAACAGACGAAATAGTTATCAACAATGTTGCTGAAAATGGTAACAAAATCATCAATCTTATTCCGTTGAACTAATTATCATATAAATAAAAAGTCCTTCTGTTGCTTCTGCAATGGGAGGATTTTTCAGTTTTATACATATCATTATGGCAATAAAAGTAGAATTTTACCAACTGATAACTCCCGTACATATTGCAAAGAAATATTTTCCGAAATAATATGAAAATGAATCTTGCTGTAATGATGGAGTTATATGTACACCAATGGGAACAATGAATTCCTTTGACATAAACTCCATTATCGGAGAATGTGAAAAATTGGGATTAAGAAGATTCAAAGAAGAAAACGGAGAAATAATCATCGGAGATTATTATATAGGTACTCAATCCAGACTTGACGACACATTCCAGTACAAGAAAAGCAACTGGATTAGGGTTCATAATGGTGTATCATGGAATCCATATCTTCC
>PPYE01776013.1_pt1 | contig 134326 bp, 116 predicted proteins | sample 1559881 | NCBI WGS metagenome assembly PPYE01 (sample SAMN08240022, study PRJNA423297) | Human gut metagenome, whole genome shotgun sequencing project.
TCCAACAACTTACCCATGAGGCCTCTCCGCTGGATGTCTCCCGCCGAGGTCACTGTCCAATATGTTTGACAAACCTACACTTTTCCGCTCTTGTCTTTTGCCGCAGGAATGGATATACTGGTAAAATCATCTTCACTTCCCGAGGTGCGCCATGGAATCGTTTCTGCACGCGGTCACTTCCGTCACCATCATTCTTTTGCTCACGGCAACAGGCTACTTCTGCGCGGTCAGGGGCTGGATGAGCCCGCAGGCCAAGCGCTTTATCAGCCGCTTCACGATGTCCGTCGCCGTTCCCTGCATGTGTGTCTACGGGCTGACGAACAACCTCACGCATGAGCTGCTCGCGGAGTCGCCGGGCTTTCTGCTCGTTCCCTTTCTCTCCACCGTCGGCGCGTTTCTGCTCTCGCTGCTTGTCGGCATGCTGCTGAAGCTGCCGCGCCGCCGGCTCGGCGTTTTTATGATGATGTGCTCGGTGTCCAACGCCATCTTCATCGGCCTTCCGATGTGCACCGAGCTTTTTGGCGAGACCTGCACGCCTTATGTGATGCTCTACTACCTTGTCAACACAAGCTTTGTTCAGCTCGTGGGTCTCTCGCTCGTGCGCTGGGCAGGCGAGAGCGGCGGCTTTGACCGCCGAATGCTCAAAAAGTTTCTGACCACACCCGCCGTTCTCGGCGTTTTCCTTGGGCTTTTTCTCGTGTGGTTCAACCTCAGGCTGCCGCCGCTCGTGATGAGCTACTGCAAGTATATGAACAACCTCGTCACACCGCTCGCCCTGCTGCTCACGGGTTATATTATCCATGAGCTCGGGCTGAAAAGCCTGAAGCTCGACGGCAGTCTCGCCGTCGTGCTGATCTTCCGCTTTCTGCTCGTGCCGGCGGCGGCGTTCGCCCTGTGCGAACTCTTCGGCGTTGAGGGGCTCGCGCGCAGCGTGCTGCTCGTGGAAACGGCCATGCCCGTCGTAACGCAGACCGTCGTCGCCGCCGCGGACTACGGTGCGGACGAGGAATTTGCCGCGCAGGGCGCGGCGCTGTCCACGCTGGCAAGCTTTGTCATCATTCCCGTGCTGATGCTCATGTTATAACTTTCCGCGCCATAGCGGTGCGGCCGTCTGCGGCGGCCGCACCGCTTTTTTTGCATATTCTCCCTTCCGATGCATATAGATGGAGCAACATCAGTCAGGAGTGTGCTGCATGAAGGGTAACATGGAAGAGCGCGCCTGTGCGCTGGCCGCTTACATCATCGAAAACCGCGCCACCGTGCGCGCCGCGGCAAAAAAGTTCGGCGTGAGCAAGTCCACCGTCCACAAGGACCTGCAAGATCGCCTGCCGCAGTTCAACCGCAGCCTTTACCTTCAGGTCAAAGAGGTGCTGGAGGTCAACAAGGCCCAGCGCCACATTCGCGGCGGCCTGGCCACGCGGAAAAAGTACAAAGGATTCTGAAACTTTTTTCGACATTTTGCGTCTAATTGGGAAGAATGCACCGATGCACCTCAAAAATACTCTTGCACAATTCTGCCGTACAGGGTAGAATGCAAGCAACGCATTATTGTAAACCAAAAGAGAAAACGGAGCGATACGATGAGAGATCAGGAATATTATGAGCGCGGCTATGACGATGCCCCCCGCCGCGCCCGCAGCCAAAACGGGAAAAAGCGCAAAAAGAAAAGATCCGGCAGCCGCGGCGAGCGCGTGGTCGTCACGCTTTTGTCGCTGCTTTTCCTGACCGTGGCCGCCGTGGCAACGGTCAAGTATGTCGTGCGCGCGCCCGAGCCGGACGCTGGCAAGGAGAGCGTGCAGACCGAACAGGACGGCACGCAGGACGAGGACACTGACGCCATCGAAACGATCGCGAATGGCAAGGAGCGCAAAAAATACTGCTACACGATCCTGGTCTACGGCGTGGACAACGACGCCGGCGGCAGCGACACGAATATGCTCATGCGCTTTGACGCGGAGGGCAAGAAAATCGACGTCGTCAGCCTGCCGCGCGACACGCTGATGAGCAACGGCCACAAGCTCAATTCCTCCTATAACAACGGCGGCACGGAAAAGCTGCGCAGCAACATTGAAGACATGCTGGGCATTCCCGTGGACTTCTACGTCTCCGTCGACCTCAAGGGCTTCATCGCGCTGATCGACCAGATCGGCGGCGTGGATTTTGACGTGCCTGAGGACATGGACTACGACGACCCCTATCAGGATCTGCACATTCACTTCAAAAAGGGATTGCAGCACCTCAGCGGCCAGCAGTCCATGGAGGTCGTGCGTTTCCGCCACAACAACGACAACACCGGCTACGGCGGGCGGCAGGACATCGGCCGCATCGGCACGCAGCAGGCATTTTTGAAGGCCGTGGCTCAGAAGCTCATGAAGCTTGAAAACGTCCCCGCGATGGCAGAAACGTTCTTAAAGTACGTCAAGACCGACTTAACACTCGGCAACCTCGTCTGGCTTGCCAACGAGGCGCTGGGTATGGGCGGAATGGACGCTATCAGCTTTGCCACCCTCCCCGGTGACGGCACGGGCTGGTACAAGGGCATGTCGGTCTACGCCCTTGACCCCACGCAGGTGCTGGAAATGACCAACTCCATGCTCAACCCCTACGCCGCGGACATCACCGCGGCCGACCAGAACATCTTAGTCCCGTAATTTTCGCAGGATTTTCAGAAAGTGAGAAAAGGATCGCCGATGCCATTGAAGTTCCGCTTCGCGCTGCTCACCGCGGCGCTCATGCTCGTTTTGAGCGTCAACGCCCTTGCAAACAGCGGCGAAGGCGCGCCGGAGGCGCCCGCTCCCGCACAGGAAGAAACCGCCGAAAAGGCGTCGCCGTTCGCGCCGCTCCGCACGTATGCGGGCGAATTTGCCGACGTGAAAAGCGGTGACTGGTTCGCCCCCTCGGTCGTCTCCGCCTATGAATACGGTCTCCTCTCCGGGCGCGGGAACGGTGCGTTCGCGCCGGGCGACAATGTGACGCTCGCCGAGATGCTGACCATTGCCGCGCGCCTGCGCGCCATCTATACCACCGGCGGCGAGGAGATCATTCCCGCCGCGCCGCCCGAAGAGAGCTGGTATCAGCCCTACGTTGACTACCTCAAGGCGGAAAACCTGCTCGACAACCGCTTTGAAGGCGCTTATCACCTGCCCGCCTCGCGCGCGCAGATGGCGGGCATCTTTGCGTTTGCTCTGCCCGCCGAATGGTACGATGAGCCGAACGCCTTGCTCGTCACCACCGCCTACGCAAGCGGCGATTTCATCGCCGACGTGACGGACAAGACCCCCTACCGCAGCGAGATCCTCCTGATGTATCGCCGCGGACTGCTCTCCGGCATGGACGATGCCGGCAGTTTTGCGCCCGAGCGCAGCGTCAGCCGCGCGGAGATCGCGGCGCTGCTCACGCGCGTTGTCGAACCGGAAACACGCCTGACGCTCACCTGGACGGTCGCGCCCTACCACTCCGCCGCCGGTGCAACGCTCGCAGGGCTCGTCGCAGCGCCGCAGAAAACAGCGCTGCCCGCCTCGCCGAAGGATACCGCCGCCATCGATGCGCTCGTGCGCGGCATGCTTGCGCGCGGCGAGCACAGCATCACGCTCCAATACCCCAAGGCGCTCTCAGCTGCCACGGCAAATGCGCTGACACAGGCATTCACCTCCTGCGTCAAAACCTACTGCGAGCAGATGTACAACGTGGTCTCCTGCCGCTCGTATGCGACGGGGCGCGTCGTGTTCACCTTCTCCTCCACTGCCTGTGCGGAGAAAGTGCTCGAATCCTACCGCGCCAAAACGCTCGCCGCCGCCATTCGCGTGCACGACTCCCTCTGGGAGAGCGGCACGCTGAGCTACGGCATGAGCCAGTATGAGATCGCGCAGGCCTACTATCTCTGGCTGTGCGACAACTGCCGCTACGACAGCGCCGCCGGCGATGATTCCGCCAGCCACCTTGCCTACGGCGCGCTCGTGGGCGGCCTTGCCGTGTGCGACGGCTACACAGGCGCGTACAACCTGCTCTTAAAGCTCGAGGGCATCGACTGCACCGCGCTTTTCAACGACAGCCACATCTGGACGCTCGCAGAGCTGGACGGCACGACGTATCACATCGACGTCACCTGGGGCGATCAGTACGGCAGGACGGATCTCCGCTACTTTGGCATGAGTAAGGAGCAGTCCTATCAGTATCACCCCTGGAGCACGCAGAATCTGCCGAAATAACATATAAAAAGGCTCTCCGCTATGAGCGGAGAACCTTTTTCTTTTCTCTTCAAATCACGAACGACTCGCCCTCGCGCGTGATGCGCGCGATCGCGTCCTTCTGTGCAGGGTGCGCGGCAAGGTAGCGGTCGATGACCTCGTACTTTTTCCACATGTGCATGGGGAAGACGTGCTGCACCTTGATCTGCCTCATCAGCTCTTCGATGCCAAGCCCCTCGCTCCCCTCGCCGAGTCTCGGGTCGAGCGGCGCCATTGCCGCTGTGATCTCGGGCGCGATGGCGTTGTCCGTCGCCTCGTTTTCAACCGCCGCGGCAAGCTTTTCGATCGCCGCGCGGTAATGGGCGGCCATATTATTGCAATACGCCTCGCCCTCGCTCTTCCAGTCCCACCAGTTGAGGTCGCCCCCGTGGTAGACCATCTTCCCCTCGCAGCGCAGAAGATAGGCGTTGCCGATGTCCGTCGACTTGATGGCGCGGATGCTCAAGTCCTCGCCCGCGACGTCGGTGAGCAAAATGCTGTCGGGCCGCAGAACGGTCGTGCGGGCAAAGGCAGCGTCAGAAATGTTGAGCCACTGACGCTTGCGCTCGGTGAGGCGCGTGTCGCGCGAAACGAAAAAGCGAGCGCCCGGATACTTCTCCAAAAGCGTAAAGACCTTCGCGTCAAAATGATCCTCGTGGCTGTGGCTCGAAAAGACGAGCAGGGGCTTATCGCCGCTTAGTTCCGGCAGCGCACCGGTATAATCCGGCTCGTAGGTATAATCAAACAGCGTGTAGAACTTGTCCCACTCGACAAGAAATGCGCTGTGGGCGATGAAGGTGACGTTCATGTGCTTCTCCTTTCGCGCGCGGGATATGGCTTTGCGCGTAGGATTATAACAGACGCGCGGCCGCAACGCAAGGGAAAAGGCTTTTCAAACGTGCGCGGTTGTGGTAAAATATCTGCAATTTTAACAGCGAATGTTGTATCTTCGCAGAAAGGAGCCGCGCGATGCTGAAAAAAGCCTATGTTGAGATCACGAACTGCTGCAATCTCGCCTGCTCCTTCTGCCCCAAGACGCGGCGTGCGCCGCGCACGATGAGCGCGCAGGAATTCGACCTCGTCCTCTCCCGGCTCGAAGGGTATGTGCAGTATGTTTACCTCCATCTCATGGGCGAGCCGCTGCTGCACCCTGAGCTTACGACGCTCTTCGCCCTTGCCAAAGCGCGGAACATGAAGATCTGCATCACGACGAACGGCACGCTCCTTGAAAAGCGCGCGGATGAGCTGCTGAATGCCGGGAGCCTGCACAAGATCAGCGTTTCGCTCCACAGCTTTGAGGGCAACGACGGCGCGGTTGAGCAGGAGCTTGCCTATCTTGAGCAGGTCTGGGACTTTGCAGAAAAGGCCGCGAAAAAGGGCGTCATCGTGGCGCTGCGCCTCTGGAACGACGGCGGCGCGGACGCGCGCAACGGCGAGATCCTCGACTTTCTGCGCGCTCGCACGGGAAATGACTGGCCCGAAATGCGCAACGGCAGCTTCCTCCTGCGCGACCACTTGTATTTAGAGCGCGCGGGCAAGTTCGAATGGCCCGACCTCTCTGCAAACGAATCCGGCGCGCAGTTCTGCTATGGCCTGCGCGACCAGCTCGGTGTCCTTGTCGACGGCACCGTCGTCCCCTGCTGCCTCGATCACGAGGGCGACATGGAGCTGGGGAATCTCTTCACCCAGCCGCTTGCGGAAATCCTCGAAAGTCCGCGCGCGTGTGCGCTGCGGGAGGGCTTTTCGCAGCGAAGACCCGCCGAAGAACTCTGCCGCCGCTGCGGTTTTGCCGCGCGCTTCAATAAATAAGGCTTATGAGAGAACACTGGGAAAACTTAACTGCGATGACCGCGCCGCTTCTTGCGTGGTATGACTTGAACGGCCGCACGCTGCCGTGGCGCAGCGTCGTCACACCATACCGCACATGGGTCTCGGAGATCATGCTCCAGCAGACGCGCGTCGGCGCGGTGATCCCCTACTTTGAACGCTTCATGGAAGAACTTCCCGACGTTTCCGCGCTCGCGGCGGTTTCCGAGGAACGGCTTTTGAAGCTCTGGGAGGGGCTTGGCTACTACTCACGCGCACGAAACCTCCAAAAGGCGGCGAAGGTCATCGTCTCCGACTTTGGCGGCGCGCTGCCGCAGTCGTATCATGCGCTCTTGTCGCTCCCCGGCATCGGCGAATATACCGCTGCCGCCATCGCGTCCATCAACTTTTCTGAGCCGGTCGCAGCGGTGGACGGCAACCTCCTGCGCGTCGCCGCGCGTGTGAGTGGCTGCGGCGAGGACATCATGGATGCAAAGGTGCGCCGTCTTTTCCGCCAAAGGCTCGATGCGGCCATCGACGCAAACCGCCCCGGCGCGTACAATCAGGCGATGATGGATCTCGGCGCGACCGTGTGCCTGCCGAACGGCGCGCCCAAGTGCGAGATCTGCCCCGCGCGTACCGTGTGCGAGGCGTACAAAAACGGTCTCACCGAAGTCCTTCCCGTGCGCGCGAAGAAAAAATCGCGCAGGGTCGAGGAGCGCACGGTGCTGCTGCTCTTTCAGGGAGGAAAGGTCGCGCTGCGAAAGCGGCCGGACACGGGGCTTCTTGCCGGTCTCTGGGAATACCCGAACCTCCCCGAGAGCCTCGACGAGGCGGGCGCTCTGCTCGCGCTCGCGCAGATGGGGCTGTCGGCTGAATCCATTGCCCCCGCCGGCAGTGCAAAGCACATCTTCACCCACATTGAGTGGGATATGAAAGGCTATTTTGCCGACGTGGCGGGCGAAAACGACGATCTCATCTGGGCGGACGCCGATGCGTTCGACGCGCTCGCGCTGCCCACGGCATTCAAGAAATACACCGCGCTCGTTTGCGCGCGGCTGCAATAAAAGAGGGAGATTTGACGCATGGCACAGCTTTATTTCAAATACGGCGCGATGGGCTCGAGCAAAACGGCCAACGCGCTGATGGCGCGCTTCAACTACGAAGAGCGCGGGCAGAAAACGCTTCTCTGCAAGCCCCAGCTCGACACGCGCGACGGCGACCACATGGTGCATTCGCGCATCGGCTTAGAGTACCCCTGCGTATACTTTCACGAGATGCGCGAGATGGACGAGGACAAGCTCAAGGAAAATGCCTGCATCATCGTCGATGAGGCGCAGTTCCTGACGAAGGAGGAAGTGCTCTATCTCGTCCACCTCGTCGACGACTGCGGCATTCCCGTCCTCTGCTACGGGCTGCGCGCGGACTTCAAGGGCGACCTCTTCCCCGGCAGCTATGAACTGCTCGTCATGGCCGACAAGTTGGAAGAGGTCAAGACCATCTGCTGGTGCGGCAAGAAGGCCGCCTTCAACGCCCGCTTTGACGAAAAGGGGCGCGTGCTGAAAGAGGGCGCGCAGGTCGTCATCGGCGCAAACGACCAGTACATCGGCCTGTGCCGCAAGCACTGGATGCTCGGCGACCTCGGCCCCGACTTCAACGGTCAGGGCACGGGCGACTGATGCGCTGCGAGATCTGTCCCCGCCGCTGCGGCGCGGAGCGCACGGGGGAATTATCGGGCGGCGTGTGCCGCATGCCCGCGGGGCTCGTTGTCGCGCGCGCCATGCTGCACCTGTGGGAAGAGCCCGTGCTCAGCGGCACGAACGGCGCGGGCTGCATCTTCTTTTCGGGCTGCAACCTCGGCTGCGTATTCTGCCAGAACGGGCACATCAGTCACGAGAATTTCGGCAAAGTCATCACACCCGCACATCTGCGCGAGATCATGGAGGACCTCGTTTCGCAGGGCGCGCACTGCATCGATCTTGTCACGCCCACGCACTTCACCCCCTGGGTGCTCGAAGCGCTGGATCAGCCGCTTCCCGTCCCCGTTGTGTGGAACAGCGGCGGCTACGAGCGCGTGGAAACGCTCAGAACGCTTGAGGGTAAGGTGCAGATCTATCTGCCCGACTTAAAATACGCCATGGAACGCCCCGCGCGCGAGCTTTCCGCCGCGCCGGACTACTTTGAAGTTGCCGCCGCGGCCATCGACGAGATGGTGCGCCAGGTCGGTGCATATCAGATCGGGGACGACGGGCTGATGCGCTCCGGCGTCATTTTGCGCCACCTCGTCCTGCCGGGGCAGATGGAGAACACCAAGCGCGTCATCGACTATGTCTCGACGCATTTTCCGCCGAAGACCGTGCTCTTTTCGCTCATGAGCCAGTATACGCCGCAGAGCGGCGCGACCGGCGCGCTCGCGCGGCGCTTAAATGAGCGCGAGTACCGCACGGCGGTGCAGTACATGCGCGACTGCGGCCTGACCGACGGCTTTTGTCAGGAGCTCTCGAGCGCCAAAGAGGAATACACGCCGATTTTTGACTTGCAGGGCGTCTGAGCGGCAAACGGTCACCCAAGGAAGCAAAGTTTGATAACAAATCGAAATATCTCTCGATAAAACAACAAGGAGGACTCGATATGGAGCGTGTCAGCAAGCGGAATTACTACTTAGACATCGCGCAGACCGTGCTCGAGCGCGCGACCTGCCTGCGCCGCGTCTACGGCGCGATCATCGTCAAAAACGATGAGATCATCTCCACGGGCTACAACGGCGCGCCGCGCGGACGCAAGAACTGCGTTGACCTCGGCTACTGCACGCGCGAGCAGCTCAAGGTTCCGCGCGGCGAGCGCTACGAGCTCTGCCGCAGCGTCCACGCCGAGGCGAACGCCATCATCTCCGCCCAGCGGCGCGACATGGTCGGCGCGAGCATTTATCTGGTCGGGCGCGACGCGCGCAGCGGCGAGCTGCTCCACGACGCGACGAGCTGCCCCATGTGCCGCCGCATGATCATCAACGCAGGGCTCGACGAGGTCGTTATTCGCCGCACGGAAACTGAATTCGACATCGTTCCCGTGCAGAAATGGATCGACGAGGACGATTCTTTGTAAAGACCTTGCAAATACCGCCATAACGGTGGTAAACTGTAGCTAATTACGCCCCGCTTTCATTCGGCGCGGGCAGAAAAGAGGAAAGCACCAATGGACAAGAAGAGATTCTATATCACCACCCCCATCTATTACCCTTCCGATAAGCTCCACATCGGCCACACCTACTGTACCGTGGCGACCGACGCGATGGCGCGCTACAAGCGCCTGACGGGCTACGACGTCATGTTCCTGACCGGAACAGACGAGCACGGCCAGAAGATCGAGGACAAAGCGCGCGACGCGGGCGTGACCCCACAGCAGTTTGTCGACAACATCGTCTGCGGCGAAAAGGGCATTCTCGACCTGTGGAAGCTCATGAATATTTCGAACGACCGCTTCATCCGCACGACGGACGACTATCATGTTGCGGCCGTTCAGAAGATCTTCAAGAAGATGCACGACAACGGCGACATCTACAAGGGCACCTACAAGGGCAAGTACTGCAAGCCCTGCGAGAGCTTCTGGACGGAGAGCCAGCTTGTCGACGGCAAGTGCCCCGACTGCGGACGCGACGTGGAGGACGCCGAGGAGGAGGCCTACTTCTTCAAGCTCAGTAAGTACGCCGACCGCGTGCAGCACCTGCTTGAGGACACTGATTTCCTCCAGCCCGCCTCCCGCGTGAACGAGATGGTCAACAACTTCATCAAGCCCGGCCTTGAAGACCTCTGCGTTTCCCGCACGAGCTTCACCTGGGGTATCCCCGTGGACTTTGACCCCGGCCACGTCGTTTACGTCTGGGTCGACGCGCTCTTCAACTACTGCACGGCGCTCGGCTTCATGAACGACAAGTACGACGATTACGATAAGTTCTGGCCCGCCGACGTCCACTTTGTCGGCAAGGAGATCGTCCGCTTCCACTCCATCATCTGGCCCGCGATGCTCATGAGCATGGATATGCCCCTTCCCAAGCACGTTTACGGCCACGGCTGGCTCGTGATGGATGGCGGCAAGATGAGTAAGTCCAAGGGCAACGTCGTCGACCCCTATGTGCTCGCCGAGCGCTTCGGCGTGGACGCGCTACGCTTCTTCCTGCTGCGCACGTTCCCGTTCGGCTCGGACGGCAACTTCTCGAATGAGCTGCTCATCAACACCATCAATGTCGACCTCGCCAACGACCTCGGCAACCTCGTCTCCCGCACGACGGCCATGGTCGAAAAGTACTTCGGCGGCACGCTGCCGGAAAGCCGTCAGGCCGATGCGCTCGACGACGAGCTCATCTCCCAGCTCTCAGCCCTTCGCGGCAAGTACGAAGCCGAGATGGAGAAGTTCCAGTTCCAGAACGCGCTCGAGCTCATCTTCAAGTGCATTCAGCGTGCCAACAAGTATATTGACGAGACCGCGCCCTGGGCGCTCGCCAAGGACGAGGCGAACAAGCCCCGCCTTGCCTCCGTCATGTACAACCTCCTTGAGAGTATCCGCATCTGCACGGTGCTGCTCACCCCGTTTATCCCCGATTCCTGCGAGAAGATCTTCGCGCAGATCGGCGCGTGCGCGTGCTGCCGCGATTGGGACAGCGCCGCAAAGTGGGGCAGCCTGAGCGCCACCGTCACCGTCCACAAGGGCGAGGCCATCTTCCCGCGCGTGGACGCGCAGAAGGCGCTTGAAGAGCTGGAAGCCATTCAGGAGGCGCAGAAGAAGGCCGCTCTCCCCGCGATGGAGTTCGAGCCGATGGCGGAGGAAAAGGTCGATTTCGACACCTTCTGCAAGTCCGACTTCCGCGCCGTCAAGGTCAAAGCCTGCGAGGCCGTGAAGAAGAGCGAAAAGCTCCTGCGCTTCACGCTCGACGACGGCACCGGCACCGACCGTCAGATTCTCTCCGGCATCCACAAGTTCTACGAGCCGGAGGAGCTCGTCGGCAAGACGCTCGTCGCCATCGTCAACCTGCCCCCGCGCAAGATGATGGGCCACGAGAGCTGCGGCATGCTGCTCTCCGCCGTCCACACCGAAAAGGGCGAGGAAAAGCTCAACCTCATCATGGTGGACGACAAGATCCCCGCGGGTGCAAAGCTCTGCTAAAAAGTCAAAAAGAAGAGGGCCGGAAACCGGCCCTCTTTTTTAGAAGGAGAGAACATGAATCTGATCTTTGATACCCACGCCCACTACGACGACGAGGCGTTCGACGCTGACCGTGAGGAATTGCTCGCGTCCATGCCCGAAAACGGCGTGGGGCTGATCGTCGACCCCGGCTGCGACCTCGATTCCTCGCGCCGCGCGGTGGAGCTCGCGGAGAAATACCCCCACATCTACGCCGCCGTGGGCTGGCACCCGGAAAACTGCGCACCCTACACGGGAGAGAGCCTCAACACGCTGCGGCAATGGGCAAAAAGCCCCAACGTCGTTGCCATCGGCGAGATCGGCCTTGACTACTACTGGGAGCAGAACCCGCCGCGGGAGTGGCAGCAGGAGGTCTTCCGCGCGCAGCTCGCGCTCGCGCAGGAGCTTTCTCTCCCCGTCATCGTGCACGACCGCGACGCGCACGCCGACAGCCTTGCCATCGTAAAGGAATTCCCGGATGTGCGCGGCGTGTTCCACTGCTATTCCGGCAGCGCCGAGATCGCGCAGGAGCTTTTAAAACTCGGCTGGTATCTGGGCTTTGACGGGCCGCTGACCTACAAAAACGCGAAGAAGACCGTCGAGGTCGCGCGCATCGTCCCGCTCGACAGGGTGCTTCTCGAAACGGACAGCCCGTACATGGCCCCCGTTCCCGTGCGCGGCACGCGCAACGACTCGCGCAACGTTTTCCACATCGCGGCAAAGTTTGCCGAGCTGCGGGGAATGGAAGTTGATGAAGTCATCGCGCTGACGAGCGAAAACGGAAAGCGCCTCTTCGGCATCGAGTGATCGCTTCCTCTTTCTCCCGTCTGTCGGAGCGCCGATATCAGCAAGCAGAAAAGTCCCGCGCAAAATTGCGCGGGACTTTTTGCATCGATCCGTCGCCCGATGGCGGGGCTTCATTACAAATGTTCTCAATCTATAAAGGGTCAAAATAAGGCTAAAATCCGTTTCAGGGCAGCAAAAAAACCTTGAAGCCATTGAAGCTTCAAGGCTTTTCTCTGGTGCGCGGTACAGGACTCGAACCTGTGACCCCATGCACGTCAAGCATGTGCTCTACCAGCTGAGCTAACCGCGCGAACCGAACAGTGATATACTACTACACCCGCTATGCTTTGTCAACACTTTTTTACAAGAATCCAGTTATTCTTTTTCGCAGAGGGAGACTATTTACAGCATACGCTAAGCGGGCAGGAATGTAAAGAGGGGAAAATAGCAGAAATTGTCCCGCCTTTTTCAGTCATTTTTCTGCGTGCGCCTTTCTTGTCATTTCCCCCTGTTTTCTATATAATGTTTCTATATTATGTGTTGAGAGAATGAGGTGCTTTTTACGATGGGAACGATCGGTTTTGACAACGATAAATACCTTGCCATGCAGTCCGCGCACATCCGCGAGCGCATCGGCCAGTTCGGCGGCAAGCTGTACCTTGAATTCGGCGGCAAGCTGTTTGACGATTTTCACGCTGCGCGCGTGCTGCCCGGCTTCCAGCCCGACAGCAAGATCCGCATGCTCCAGCAGCTGCGCGACGATGCGGAGATCGTCATCGCGGTCAACGCGAACGACATTGAGAAAAACAAGGTGCGCGGCGACCTCGGCATCACCTACGATGACGACTGCCTGCGCCTGATCGATGCGTTCCGTTCGCTGGGGCTGTATGTCGGCGGCGTGTGCATCACGCAGTACGCCGGCCAGAGCGCGGCGGACGCCTTCATCAAGCGGCTCAACACGCTGGGCGTGCGCAACTACCGCCACTACCCCATCGCCGGCTACCCCTCCGACGTTGCCCACATCGTCAGCGACGAGGGCTTCGGCCGCAACGAATATATTGAAACGACGCATTCGCTCATCGTCATCACCGCCCCCGGCCCCGGCAGCGGCAAGATGGCCACCTGCCTCTCCCAGCTCTACCATGAGCACAAGCACGGTGTGAGCGCGGGCTACGCAAAGTTTGAGACCTTCCCCATCTGGAATCTGCCGCTCAAGCACCCCGTGAACCTCGCCTACGAGGCGGCGACCGCCGACCTTGACGACGTGAATATGATCGACCCCTTCCACCTCGAGGCTTACGGCGAAACGACCGTCAACTACAACCGCGACGTGGAGATCTTCCCCGTTCTGCGCGCGATCTTCGAGCGCATCTCCGGCAAGTGCCCCTACCAGTCCCCCACGGACATGGGCGTCAACATGGCGGGCAACTGCATCATCAACGACGAAGTCTGCCGTCAGGCCTCGCGCATGGAGATCCTGCGCCGCTACTATGCCGCGCAGGTCGACGTCGCGCGCGGCGTGGCAGACGCCTGCCAGCTCAGAAAGCTTGAGCTTGTGATGCAGCAGGCAGACGTGACGCCCGAGCTCTGCCCCGCCATCGCCGCAGCCAACCAGAAGGCCGAGGAGACCGATGCGCCCGCAGGCGCGATGATGCTGCCCGACGGCCGCGTCATCACGGGCAAGACCTCTTCCCTGCTCGGCGCTTCGGCAGCGCTGCTATTGAACGCGCTCAAGGCCATGGCCGGCATTCGCAGCGACCTTGACCTCATCTCCAATCAGGTCATCGAACCGATCTCCGCGCTCAAGATCCAGTCGCTCGGCCATCACAACCCGCGCCTGCACTCCGACGAGGTACTCATCGCGTTGGCGATCTCAGGGCTGACGAACCCGCTGGCAGACATGGCCCGTGATCAGCTCGGCAGCCTGCGCGGCTGCGACGCGCACTTCTCCGTCATCATCTCGGAGGAGGACATCAAGCTTTACAAGCGCCTCGGCATTCACGTCAGCTGCGAGCCGAAGTATGAGTCCAAGCGCCTGTACCACAAATAATTTCTAAGGATTCCCTACCATGCACAACAAAAACACTCTCCCCTACGCCGTCGTCTGCGGCGGCGCAAATATCGACATCGGCGCTCATTCCTTCGCTCCCCTGCGCGACCGGGACTCCAACCCCGGACGTGTCGAGCTGAGTCTCGGCGGCGTGGGGCGCAACATTGCGCACAACATGCGCCTGCTCGGCGTGCCAACCTATCTTCTCACCGCTTTAGGCGGCGACTCGCGCGCTTTGCAGATTGAGCAGAGCTGCCGAGAACTCGGCATCGACCTCTCGCACGCCCTGCGCGTGCCCGACGGGCGCACCTCGACCTACGTTTTCGTCGGCGACAGCGACGGCGATATGGCCATCGCCGTGTCCGACATGGAGATCTGCGAAAAGCTGACGCCGGACTATTTTGCCTCTCAGCTCGATCTTCTCAACGGCGCGGCTGCTGTGGTCATCGACGCAAATCTGCCGCGAGGATCCATCGCATACCTGACCGAGCACTGCACCGCGCCCATTTTCATCGACCCCGTCTCCACCGTCAAGGCGGAAAAGCTCCGGGGGCTTCTTGCCCGCGTGCACACGCTCAAGCCCAACCGCATCGAAGCAGAGCTGCTCTCCGGTGTGCAGATCACGGACGGCGAGAGCCTGCGTCAAGCCGCGCAGGCGCTTCTCGATCAGGGCGTGCAGCGCGTGTTCCTGTCGCTCGGCGGCGACGGTGTGCTCGCCGCACAGCGCGGCGAAGTGCACGCAGCGCCCATCTGCAAAGCGGAGATGCGCAACGCTACCGGCGCGGGCGACGCGATGATGGCGTCACTCGTCTGGTCGTTCCTCTCCGGCAGGACGCTCGCGGAAAGCGCCGCCGCCGGCACGGCAGCCGCCGCCCTCGCGGTGGAGAGCGAAGAGACTATCAACCCCGCCATGAGCGCCGAAGCCGTGGAGCGGCGCATGGCGCGCTGATTTTCCGCCCCCTTATAAAGCAGCAAAAAAGAACCGTCCGATCGGACGGTTCTTTTTTCTTACTTTTCGATGAGATAGCTTCCGCTGTCCGTCGCCTCTCCCACAATGGGGACAAATTCGACATCGTAGGCCTTCATCGCCTCCGTGACGCTCTCAAGCTGCTCCGCCGTCACCTTTACATACACGCGGTCGAACGTCTCCGCAAGCTCGCTCATCACGATGCCGGACTTCTCTTCGCTGCCCGCAAGCGCGATGTCTGCGTCCACGCTGACGGAGAGCTTTCCCTTGTAGCCCGCCTGCTCCAGCGCGGCATGGAGATCGTCCGAAAGCAGCATCAGCGCTTCCTGCTGCGTCATCGTGCGCTCGTCTGTCTTGATGCGGCTCAGCCGTCCCTCGCGCGGATAGTGGAAATCGTCGAGCAGCAGCTCGTCAAAGCCCATCTGTGCGCATTCCGTGACGAGATCGGTCACATACTGCCGCGCCGCCTGTTTTTCGGGTGCGAGCCAGTGGGTGCTGTTCGTATCGTACCAGACGAATCCCGTCAGCTGGCAAACGGCGGCGTCCGTCATGTGCTTGTAGGCATACAGGCTGTCGTGGAGCGTGCTGATGCGCCCGATCGTGTAATAGTCCGAGTCCACCAGACCCGCAATGGCGCTGCGCGAGGCGCTGCCGCCGCTCACCGCGCCGCAGTCGATCGCGCCGGGAACCTTGGACTCGTAATAGATCTTGCCGCTTGCGTCCTTGAGCTCGACAGCCACGGCGTTCACGTCCTTGTCAAGGCCGTCCAGCGCCGTCTGCCACTCGCCACCGAGCACCGAAGCGTCCAACTCGACCGCGTGGGTATCCTTGATGGCGGGCTTTTCCACAATGATCTCAAGGTCGTCCTGCTTTTCCCCGTCGCCGCTATCGCTATTGTCTGCCGTGTCGTCCTGCGCTGTCTTTTTCGCCCACGGGAGCTCAAAGCGAACAGAACCGTCCGCCTCATAAACCATATAGCGCTGCGCAAACAAAAAGCCGCATGCCAGCAGCAAAACGACCACCAGCAGCACCGCCAGCACACCTCTGCCGCGCCTGCGCCCGTGATAGCCGGCATAGCCCTTCGTTCCGCTCGTTTTTCTTGCCATTGTCCGCTTTCGCCTCCTTTTTTCCGTACCCCAATGTTACCTTCTGCAAAGCAAAAAATCAACAAAAACCTCTCGGTTTTTGTTGATTTCCCGCAATTTGTATGGCTTCAGCCCTGAATGCCGTCGAGCAGCGCAACGCGGCGGGCATGGCGGCCGCCCTCAAACGCGGTGGAGAGGAAGGTCTCGACCATGGCCGAAGCCAGCTTGGGGCCCGTGAAGCCCGCGCCGATGGCCATCATGTTGGCGTTGTTGTGCTGGCGGCAGAGCTGCGCTTCGAGCGCATCGGCACAGTGCGCGCAGCGGATGCCGTTCACCTTGTTCGCCGCGATGGAGATGCCGATACCGGTCGTGCAGACGACGATACCGTACTCGCACTCCCCGCTTGCCACGGCACGCGCGGCAGCCTCGCCGAAGATAGGATAGTCGCAGCTCTCGGTGGAGTAGGTGCCGCAGTCCTTGACCTCGTGGCCCAGCCCCTCCAGCTGCTTTTTGATGTCTTCCTTCATGGCGTACCCGCCGTGGTCACAGCCCAATGCGATCTTCATAATTTTTCTCCTTTTATCGGTCAGATTTTGTGAAAGACCGGTTTTTTCTTTTCAAACGTACACACATAGCCGAACCCGCAGCTCTTCAAAAGCTCCTGCGTTTCCCGCACGTGCGTGCCGACAAATTCCGGTGTGTGCGCGTCGGTGCCGATGGTGATGATCTCGCCGCCAAGCTCGCGGTAGAGCTTCAGCCACTTCCCGTCCGGCAGCGGCGTGTTGCCGCGGTTCACGTTGCACTCGATGCCGCAGCCGTTTTCGATGAGCGCGCGAAACACCTGCGCGACCTCATCTTCAAAGCCGTCGAAGCTCATGTGCATACCGTGGTTCTCGTTCATGTAGCGCAGCGGCAGCGTCAGGTGCCCCAGCACGGAGAATTTGCCCCACTTTGCCGTTTGCAGCACAAGCGTGAGATAGTCGGCGATCTGTTCTCTCGCCTCCTGCTCGGTGCTGCCGGGCATGAAATAGAGATCGTCCCAGTCGTACTTTTCCGAGAGCTGATGCTGCGAGCCGATGACAAAATCCAGCTCCTCAAGGCGTGCAAGCAGCTCGTCGGCGTAGGAAAAGTCTCGCATCGCCTCGCCAAGCTCAATGCCGCGGCGCACGACGATCTTCCCCTCCGCTATCCGGTCGGCGCGCGCAAAGGTCTCCGCACGCGCGGAAAAGTCGTGCTCCCAGTGCGTATATTCGCGCGGGCGATAGAGATCCACATGATCGGTCAGGCACATCTCCTGAAGGCCCTGCGCGATGCCTGCGCGCACCATGTCCTCCACCGGCGTTTTCGAGTCGAACGAAAGCGAACAGTGGGTGTGATAATCGGATAAATACATCTTCTATTCGTTACAGCTTGAACTTTCCGAAAAAGCTCTTGTGTTCCTCATAATTCTTCTCGCCGAGCGACTCGCTGAACTTCTTGAGCGCTTCCTTCTGCTCGCGGTTCAGGTTGCGCGGCGTCTCGATATACACGGTGACGTACTGGTCGCCGCGGCCGCGGCCATTGAGACCGGGAATGCCCTTGCCCTTCAAGCGGAAGGTCGTGCCGCTCTGCGTCCCCTCGGGGATCGTGTACTTCACTTTGCCGTCGATCGTCGGGATCTCCAGCTCTCCGCCAAGCACCGCCTGCGTAAAGGTGATGGGCGCCTCGCAGAGGACGCTCGTGCCCTCACGGCGGAAGATCTCATGCGGCCGCACGGCAACAACGATCAGAAGGTCGCCCGCCGGACCGCCGTTCTTGCCCGCGTTGCCCTGCGCACGCAGGGAAATGGTCTGCCCGTTGTCGATGCCCGCAGGAATGCTGACCTTGATGGTCTTGCGGTGGCGGATCATGCCCTTGCCGCCGCACTTGGGGCAGGGCTGATGAATGATCTTACCCTTGCCGCCGCAGCGCTGGCAGGGAGCCGAGGTGGACATGAAGCCCAGCGGCGTCTGGCGGCGCTGCTGAACCACGCCGCTGCCGCGGCAATCCGGGCAAACCTCGGCGGTCGTGCCCTGGGCGCAGCCCGAACCGTGGCAGTCCGGGCACTGCTCGATGCGGTCGATGCTGACCTCTTTTTCGCAGCCGAAGGCCGCTTCCTCAAAGCTGATGGTAACGCTCGTGCGCAGGCTCTCGCCGCGCTGCGGCGCATTGGGGTTTGCCCGCGCGCCGCCGAAGCCCCCGCCGAAAAAGCTGCCGAAGATGTCACCAAGGTCGCCGAAGTCGAACCCGCCCGCGCCGTAAGCGCCGCCGCCGGCGCCTGCGCCGTAATTCGGGTCGACGCCCGCAAAGCCGAACTGGTCATAGCGCGCCTTCTTGTCGGGGTCGCTCAAAACCTCGTTCGCCTCGTTGATCTCCTTGAACTTCTCCTCGGCTTCCTTGTCGCCGGGATTCATGTCAGGGTGATACTTGCGCGCGAGCTTTTTGTATGCTTTTTTGATCTCTTCTTCCGAAGCGCCCTTGGAAACGCCGAGCACCTCGTAATAGTCTCTTTTATTTTCAGCCATAGACTACGCTCCTAAAAACGCCGCAATCGGGGGCAGTATAAACTGTCCCCGCTGCGTCGATCGGTTTCAAATTACTTCTTGTTGTTGTCGTCGTCATCCACGACCTTGTAGTCAGCATCGTAATACTGCTGACCGTTCGGGCCGGTCTGCGCGCCGCCGTTCTGGCCGCCCATGTCGGGGCCAGCCTGTGCGCCGCCCTGCGGATTGGCCTGCTGATAGAGCTTCTCGCTCATCTGGTAGAACATCTGCGTGAGCTCTTCGGTCGCGCTCTTGATGACGTCGGTATCGTCGCCCTTGAGGGTCTCCTTCAGCTTGTCGATCCCGGCCTGCACCTTGGCCTTCTCATCCGCGGGGATCTTGTCGCCCACTTCGCCGAGGGTCTTCTCGCTCTGGTAGACCATCTGGTCGGCCTGGTTGCGCACTTCGACCTTCTCCTTGATCTTGGCGTCCTCGGCGGCATACTGCTCAGCTTCCTTGACGGCCTTCTCGATGTCTTCCTTGCTCATGTTGGAGGAAGAGGTGATGGTGATGTGCTGCTCGGTGCCGGTGCCGAGATCCTTCGCGCTGACGTTCACGATGCCGTTGGCGTCGATGTCGAAGGTGACCTCGATCTGAGGCACGCCGCGGCGTGCCGGCGCAATGCCGTCGAGGTGGAAGCGGCCAAGGCTCTTGTTGGCAGCGGCCATCTCGCGCTCGCCCTGCAGGACGTTGACCTCAACGCTGGTCTGGTTGTCGGCGGCGGTGGAGAAGATCTGGCTCTTCTTGACGGGAATGGTGGTGTTGCGGTCGATGAGCTTGGTGCAAACGCCGCCCATGGTCTCAATGCCCAGGGACAGCGGGGTGACGTCGAGCAGCAGCAGGCCCTTGACGTCGCCGGTCAGCACACCCGCCTGGAGCGCTGCGCCCATGGCGACGCACTCATCGGGGTTGATGCCCTTGAAGCCTTCCTTGCCGGTGAGCTTCTTGACCATTTCCTGCACGGCGGGGATACGGCTGGAACCGCCGACCATCAGAACCTTGTGAATGTCGTTGCCGGTGAGGCCCGCATCGCTGAGCGCCTGACGGACAGGGCCTGCGGTGGCCTCGACGAGGTGCGCGGTCAGCTCGTTGAACTTAGCGCGCGTGAGGGTCAGGTCGAGGTGCTTCGGGCCGGTGGCGTCGGCCGTGATATACGGGAGGTTAATATTGGTGGAGGTCACGCCGGAGAGCTCGATCTTGGCCTTCTCGGCAGCTTCCTTCAAGCGCTGCATGGCGACCTTGTCGCCGCTGAGGTCGACGCCGTCGGTACGCTTGAACTCGCTGACCATCCACTTCATGATGCACTCATCGAAGTCGTCGCCGCCGAGGCGGTTGTTACCGGCCGTAGCGAGCACTTCGATGACGCCGTCGTCAATGTCGAGAATGGACACATCGAACGTGCCGCCGCCGAGGTCGTAGACCATGACCTTCTGGCTCTGCTCCTTGTCGACGCCGTAGGCAAGCGCCGCAGCCGTCGGCTCGTTGATGATACGCTTGACATCGAGGCCGGCGATCTTACCGGCATCCTTGGTCGCCTGACGCTGCGCGTCGGTGAAGTAAGCGGGAACGGTGATAACAGCCTCGCTGACGCTTCCGCCGAGGTAGGCTTCGGCGTCCGCCTTGAGCTTCTGCAGGATCATCGCGCTGATCTCCTGCGGGGTGTACTTCTTGCCGTCGATCTCGACTTTATAGTCGCTGCCCATCTCGCGCTTGATCGAAGAGATCGTGCGGTCGGGGTTGGTGATGGCCTGACGCTTTGCGACCTGACCGACCATGCGCTCGCCGGTCTTCGAGAACGCGACGACGGACGGGGTGGTGCGGTTGCCTTCGGCGTTGGGAATGACGACGGCTTCGCCGCCCTCCATCACAGCCACACAAGAGTTGGTCGTACCAAGATCGATACCAATAACTTTAGACATAATGTTGTCCTCCTAAAATCTATCGTAATTTTTTTGTTAACGAAATAAATTTATCATTTCGCGCTTCCGCGCGGAATTTGCACTTTAATTGGCCACTTTTACAATGGCAAATCGCAGCACCTTATCGCCCAGCGTGAAGCCCTGCTGCAAAACCTCCACCACGGTGTTTTCCCCGTAGTTTTCGTCCTCAATGTGCATGACGGCGTTGTGCTTTTCGGGATCAAAGGGCTGGCCCACGGCGTCCATTGTTTCAACGCCCAGCTTCTTGAGGCTCTCCTTGAACTGGTTGAACACCATCTCAAGGCCCTTGCGGTGGGGCGATTCCTCGTCGCCGTACTGGGCAAGGCCACGCTCTAAGTTATCGTAAACGCCCAACAGCGCCTTGACCGTGTCGATCTTCGCGTCGGTGTAAAGACTTTCCTTCTCCTTGGCGGTACGCTTGCGGTAGTTGTCATATTCGGCGGCAAGGCGCAGGTATTTGTCCTGCTCGGCGGCGAGCGCCTTGGCAAGGCCTTCCATCTTCTCCATCTGCTCGCGCGTGACGGTGAAGATCTCCTGCTCCTCGGGGACTTCCGCGGTTTCCTCCTGCGGCGTCTCCGGCGTCTGGTTCACGTCCTTTTCCGGCGTGTTCTCCGCCGCGTTCTGCTTGTCGTTCTTAGCCATTTCTTACTCCTTATCTTCTTCCTTGGGCGGAAGCTCGTTCTTGCCGAACATCCGCGTCAGGCTGTCTGCAAAATAACTCAGCCGCGCCGTCACTGTGGCGTAGTCCATTCTCGTCGGACCCACCACGCCGACAAGGCCGCGCATTCCGTCGCCGATATCGTAGCTGGCGACGACCACGCTCGTTTCCTTGAGCGCCTCGTTCACGTTTTCCGGGCCGATCAGAATTTTGAGCGGCGCGCCGTCGTCCGGCACGGGAAGCTCTTCCTTGTTGTCGACCAGGAAGGTCACAAGCTCGTGCGCCTTGTCGACGTCGCGGTACTCGGGCATCTTGAGGATCTGGCTCGCGCCCGCGGTCTCTACGCTGCGCTGCGCGCTCTGCTCGAGCATGCTGATCGCATACTCGACCGCCTTGGATACCACGAGAAACAGCTCCGGGGAAAACTGCTCGGACAGGCTCATCAGCCTTGCGCTCATCTCGTCGGGGCCGCAGGCAGTGAAGTGGGCGTTCAAAAGCTCCTTGACGTCCGCAAGCCGCTGGGCATCAAACGGAAGATCCGAATGCTGCAGCTGGCTTTTCACACGGTTGTCCTCGCCCATCATCACGACGATGAAGCTCTGCGCGTCCACGGCGATGAGCTCGAAGCGCTTGACGCTTGCCTCGCGCCGCCCGCCCGTCACGCTATAAACGGGGTAATTGACAATGGAGGACACCATCTGCCCCGCCCGCGCGATCACGCTGTCCGTGCCGCCGAGCTTACTTTTCAGCTGCTCGTTGATCTCCTCCGCTTCCGCTTCGGAAACCTCGCGCTTTTCCATCAGTTCGTTGACGTACAAGCGGTAACCCTTCGGCGACGGCACGCGTCCGGCGGAGGTGTGCGGCTGCTCGAGGTAGCCCATTTCGACCAGATCCGCAAGCTCGTTGCGGATGGTCGCAGAGCTCACCGAACCGCCCATCTCCTCAGCCAGCGCCCTGGAGCCGACCGGCTCGGCCGCGGCGATGTAATCTTCGACCACGCGCTTGAGAATTTGCTTTTTGCGCTCCGTCAGATCCATACGCCGCGCTCCTTTCTCAGTTTTAGCACTCCTTTCCCCTGAGTGCTAAACGCAGTGTACCACCGAGGTTTCCCGTTGTCAATAGTCCCCAGTGTAAACAGTTTGTGAACTACTCAAAAGCCGGGCGGCCTGCCGCTTCGGGACACAAAAAAAGAAGAGGAACGCCGGAGCGTTCCTCTTCTTTTTCGTATTGCTTACTCCGCCTTGGGAGCCTCCGCAGCGCTTGCTTCGGCAGCTGCCTTGGCGGCAGCGGCCTTGCGCTCGGCGGCAGCCTTCTGCGCAGCCTTGAACTTTTCCTTCTCCTCGGGAGTCGGGATGGGCTCGATGGCATTGCGCGGGCAGGCCTTGGCGCACATGGTGCAGTTTCTGCACTTGTCGTAGTCGACGACGGCCACGTTGTTGACGACGTGGATGGCGTCGAACTTACAGGTCTTTTCGCACAGGCCGCAGCCGATGCAGGAGTTGGCGCACACCTTCGTGACGGCGGGGCCTCTCTCCTTATTCGCGCAGTTGACGAAGACCTTCTGCTTGTAGGGCACCTCGACGATCAGCTTGCGCGGGCAGACCTCGCGGCAGGCGCCGCAGTCAGTGCACTTTTCCTTGTCGACCTCGGCAACGCCCTTTTCGTTGATGTGAATGGCGTCGAACTGGCAGGCGGCCACGCAGGTGCCGTAGCCAAGGCAGCCGAAGGCGCAGGCGGTGGGGCCGCCGGCGACCTTCGTCGCGGCCACACAATCGTGAAGACCGACATACTCAAAGCTCTTCACAGCGGCCTCGCCGCCGTTGCAGGTCACATGAGCGACCATCTTTTCGCCGCTGGGGGCTTCCATGCCCATGATGGCGGCGATCTTCGCCGCGCCCTCCGCGCCGGCGGGCGCGCAGGCGTTGACGGGAGCCTTGCCGGCCAGAATGGCCTCGGCGCAGCCCGCGCAGCCGGGATAACCGCAGCCGCCGCAGTTCGCGCCCGCGAGGCACTCCTGGATCTTGGGCAGGCGCTCGTCGACCTCGACCTCAAAGGCCTTGGCCGCAACAGACAGGACGAGGCCGAACACAACGGCGATCACGCCCAGCACGAGAACAGCAAAAATTACATTCATCATTTCTTCGTTTCCTCCTTACATGGGCCACACCTGCAGGCCGGAGAAGCCCATGAAAGCAAGGGCGATGAGGCCTGCGGTGATGAGCGCGATGGGGAAGCCTTCAAAAGCCTTGGGATAGTCGGCAAACTCCAGACGCTCGCGCACCGTGGAGAAGAGGTAGATCGCCAGCAGGAAGCCAAGGCCGCCGGTGATGCCGTAAACCACGGACCCGATGAAGTTGTAGTCATTCTGCACGTTGAGCAGCACCACGCCGAGCACGGCGCAGTTGGTGGTGATCAGCGGCAGGTACACGCCGAGCGCGGTGTAGAGCGTCGGCATGGACTTTTTGAGGAACATTTCGATGAACTGCACAAGGCTCGCCACCACGAGAATGAAGGCGACGGTCTGCATGTAGTCAAGCCCCAGCGCAACGAGGAGCTTGTTCACGCCGAAGCAGAACGCCGAGGCAAGGCCCATGACGAACGTAACGGCGAGACCCATACCGACGGCCGTGTCGCTCTTTTTCGACACGCCGAGGAACGGGCAGATACCCAGGAACTGCGAGAAGATGAAGTTATTCGTCAAAATCGCGCCGAGGGAAATAGCAAGAAGTTTCGTGACACTCATTTATTTGCCCTCCATTTCTTTCTTTTCCGCATGCTTCTTCTCACTTCTGGCGAGCGCCCACTGCATGATGGCGATCAGCGTGCCGAGGCACAGGAAGCCGCCGACGGGCAGCGTGAGCATACCGGCAGGAACATAGGAAGAAGGCATGATCCGGATGCCGAGCAGCGTGCCCGCGCCCAAGAGCTCACGGAACGCGCTCAGGATCAGCAGCACCACCGTGTAGCCGATGCCCTGGCAGATGCCGTCCACCGCGGAGGCGGCAACGGAGTTCTTGCTGGCAAAGGCCTCGGCGCGGCCGAGGATGATGCAGTTGACGACGATCAGCGGGATAAAGACGCCAAGGCTCTCGGCGATGTCAGGGAAAAACGCCTGCAGGCACAGATCAACGATCGTAACGAAGCCCGCGATGACGACGATGTAGCACGCGATACGCACTTCATTAGGAATGATCTTGCGCAGAAGGGAAATAAAGATGTTGGAAAGCGTCAGGATGATGAGAACGGAGATGCCCATGCCAAAGCCGTTTGCAACGCTCGTGGTGATGGCCATGGTGGAGCACATACCGAGCACCTGCACCAGAACGGGGTTTTGGTAGATCAGACCGTCTTTGAGCTGTTTGTTAAAATTCATAGATCGTTCCCCCTTTCTCAGTTCATGGCCTCAGCAGCGGCGAGGGCTGCGTTAACGCCCTTGGTCACGCCCTTGGTGGAGACCGTCGCGCCGGTGACGGCGTCGATGTTCTGCTTGACGACGAGCGTGCCCGCGCCGGACTTGCCGACGAACTGATCGAGCGCGCCGGTGCCGGCGGAGGTCGCTTCATTGTCGATGACCTTGGAGCCGATGCCCGCGGTCTCGGAAGCCTTGACGATGGAAACGCCGGTGACGGCGAGGTCGGCGTCCACGCCGACGATCATCTCGATGTTGCCCTGAGAGCCGCTTGCGGTGACCTTGAAGGCATAGCCCACATTCTCGCCGCCGACGAGGATCTCATACATTTCGCTCAGCTTGCCGCCCTGGGCGTTGGCCGCGTCGATGACCGCCTGCGGGATCTCCTCGACGGGCGGGAACTCGCAGTCGGCCGCGGAGACGACCTTGGCGAGCGCTTCCTCGGTCTTCTGCTTGTTGATGGCCGCGATCTTGTCCGCGGTCAGCATGTTGGTCAGGCCCAGCAGCAGCGCGACGACCAGAGAGATCGCCGTCAGGGTACCTGCTACCTTGAAAATGAATTTACCTTCGATCTTCATTTCTTTGCCGCCTCCTTTGCCGCTTTCTTGTCCACGCCGAAGCGGGTGGGCTTGGTGTACTTGTCAATGATCCAGGTGCAGCAGTTCATCACAAGGATGGAGTAGCAAACGCCCTCGGGATAGGAGCCGAAGTAGCGGATGAACACCGTGATGAGGCCGCAGCCGAGACCGAAGATGAGCTGGCCCTTCTTCGTCACGGGAGAGGTGACATAGTCGGTCGCCATGAAGAACGCGCCGAGGAACAGGCCGCCGCCGAGCACGTTGTAGAGCATCCACGTCAACGCGTCGTTGCCCTGGGGGAAGAGGAAGGTGAGGATCGCCACGGTGCCGATATAGGCCACGGGGATCTGCCAGGAGATGACCTTGCGGAAGATGAGGTACAGTCCGCCGATGAGCAGCATCATCGCGGAAATCTCGCCCATGGAGCCGCCGATCTTGCCGATGAACATGTCAGACAGGCTGTACTGCGCGGTCAGCGCCTCGAACTCGCCGCCCTTCATCATGGCAAGCGGGGTCGCAGCGGTCACCACATCGGCGCCGCCGAAGAGCGCAGCCTTGGTGCTCGGGTCGATCCAGCTCGTCATCTGGCTGGTGTAGCACGCGACGAGCGCGGCACGGCCGGCGAGCGCGGGGTTCAGGAAGTTCTTGCCGAGGCCGCCGTAAAGCTGCTTGACGACAAAGATCGCAAAGAAGTTGCCAACGATCAGCATCCAGTACGGAAGCGTCACGGGGCTGACGAACGCCAGCAGCATACCGGTGACGGCAGCGGAGAGGTCGCCGACCGTCTGCGTCTTGTGCAGAAGCTTGCGGTAGAGCCACTCAAAGAACATGGCGGACGCCATGGAAACGACGACTGCGATCAGCGCGCGGAACCCGAAGCGGATCACGCTCATCAGCAGCGTGGGGCAGAGCGCGATAACCACGTCGAGCATGATCGAGCGCGTATCTTCATTGTTGCGGATATGGGGGTTGGAGGAAGCGATGAGCTTCAGACCCTTATAATCATTCAGCATCTCTTAAGCCTCCTTCTTTGCTTCTTCGGCAGCCTTGGCAGCCTCTGCCGCGGCCTTGGCCTTGGCGGCGGCTTCCTTGACCTTCTGCTTGCCGACCTTGAACGAATGCGTCAGGTGCAGTCTGCCGGGGCAGATGTAAGAGCACGCGCCGCACTCGATGCAGTCCATCACGTGGGCAGCCTCGAGATCCTCGATGCGGTTCTTCTGCACATATAAATAAAGGTACAGGGGCTCAAGGTGCATGGGGCAGGCCTCGACGCAGCGGCCGCAGCGAATGCAGGTCGGGTCGGCGGAGACCTTGTTCTCATTGCCCGCAAACGCCAGCACCGCGCCCGTGCCCTTGGCAACAGGGAAGTCGGCGGACGCCTGCGCCATACCCATCATCGGGCCGCCGGCGATGAGCTTGAATGTCTCGTCCTTCAGACCGCCGCAGGCATCGAAGAGGAGGGAGACCGGCGTGCCGATCGGGCACTCTAAGTTCTTCGGCTCCACAACGCCGCTGCCGGACACGGTAACGACCTTGCGCACCACGGGCATGCCGTCCTTGATGGCATGGTAGATGGCGATGGTGGTGTTGATGTTGAACACGGCGCAGCCGATGTTCGCGGGAAGACCTCCCGGGGGCACCTGCTTGCCGGTGATCGCCTGACAGAGCTGCTTTTCGCCGCCCTGCGGGTAGCGGCAGCGCAGCGATTCGACCACGACCGGAGCCTTCTGCTCGGCGATGACCTTGTTAAGGGCTTCGATGCCGTTTTTCTTGTTGTCCTCCACGCCGATGACGACCTTGTTCACGCCGAACATCTTGGCGAGGTAGCAGCAGCCGCCGATGATCTCAGCGGGACGCTCGAGCATCGCGCGATGGTCGCCGGTGATGTAGGGCTCGCACTCTGCGCCGTTGATGATCACCGTGTCGACCTTGCCGATACCGCCGGAGATCTTAACGTGGGTCGGGAACGTTGCGCCGCCCATACCGACGATACCGGCCTGCTTGACCATTTCGACCATTTCCTCAACGCTCAGCGCGTCGGGGTCGGCGGGGGCTTTCACCTCTTCGCTCAGCTCGTCTTTAAAGTCATTGTCGATCACAACGGACATGACCTTGCCGCCCATGGAATAGGGACGGGGCTCCACCGCAGCAACCGTACCGGATACGCTTGCGTGAATGGGAGCGCCGAGACCTTTGAATTCGCCGATCTTCTGTCCGAGCTTGACATAGTCGCCCTTGGAGACCGTCGGGGTGCAGGGTGCGCCGAAGTGCATCGACATGGGGATCACCACCTGAGCAGGTGCTTGGAGCTGCTCGATGGCCTTTTCATTGGTAGCAGCCTTCATATCATTGGGATGAACGCCGCCAAAGAAAGCTTGTGCCATAGTCTTCACCTCATCTTTATACTGCCAGAACAGTGGAAACACTGCTCCATAATCGGACTGATTATACAACCATTCCTTTCCGTTGTCCAGAAAATATTCTGCCCCGGCAGCATTTTCCTCTATATTTTATCAGGTTTCGCCATTATTTTCAGGCAAAAACAGCGTTTTGCCATACACTTTTCCCCTGTGCGCAACTTACCGGTGACAGATCCCCTCTCCCGCTCCTTGACGGGCTTCCCCGCCGATGCTATAATAGAATATTATTTTTTTCCATTCTTTTCCCGCATGTTTAACACTTGCCCGTCCGCTTTTTTACGGACAAGAAAGGAGCTCCCCTATGCCTCTCCAGCTCGACTCCCGCGCGATCAAGGCCGAAGCGCGCTCGCTTCTGCACACCGGCGAGGTCAATCCCTTCAAGCTGACGCTGTTCTACCTTCTTATCTCCCTCGTGCTCGATACGGTCAATGCCGGCGCAAGCTATGCCATCGAGTCGGCAGGCGGCTTCACGGTGCTTTCGTTCAGCTTTGTGAGCATTCTGATCGGGCTTGTCTCGCTCGTTCTGAACGCGGGCTACTTTTGCTACTGCTTCGGCATCCTGCGCCGCGAGCAAATGCCGTATGATAGCCTGTTCGACGCCTTCCCCTTCGCCGGAAAGGTCATTCTCCTGTCCATCGTCGAGGGTATCTTCATCTTTCTCTGGTCGATGCTTTTCGTCATTCCCGGCATTGTCGCGGCCTACCGCTACTCGTTTGCCATGCTGAACCTGTGCGAAAACCCGGATCTTGGCGTGATGGAGGCGCTTGATTTAAGCAAGCGGCAGACGAACGGCTACAAGATGCAGCTCTTTCTTCTCCAGCTCAGCTTCATCGGCTATCAGCTCGCCGCCGCGCTCATCGCCGTACTCTATGAATACGCCATCATCAGCTTTCTCCCCGATTCGCTGCCCGGCGTCCTGCTCGGCACGCTGATCTACTCCGTGCTCGCCGCCGGTGTGGGCGTTTACCTGACGCCATATCTGAATCTTTCCATCTGCCGCTTCTATCTGCTTGCCACCGGCAATCAGGCAGGCGGCGCCGAACCGCCCCACACTGACCCGTGGGATACGCAGTTCTGACAAATCCGAAAAAGAGGGATCCCTCCTTGCGGGGGATCCCTCTTTCCTGTTCTCTTATTTCAGCACGTACACCGTCTTGATGCCGAGCAGCGCACAAAGCTCGGTCTTTTCGGCAATGTCCGTTTCGCTCTCGTACCAGACAACAGTCGTCGAGCCGTCCTTCTCCTTGTAAATGAGATAGGAACTGTCGAAGCGGCCGGAGCGCGCCTTCTGCACATCGCTGCTGCTCAAATAGGCGCTCAGTTCCTCCTGTGAAAGCGTGCGCAGCTCACCCGCCTTGCCGCCTTTCACCGTCTGCGCCGCGGGGACGGCGTTGATGGTCACGCTGCCGCCCCTGCCCGCCTTGACCGCCGCATCGTAGACCTGCTCCACCGCCGCGCGCGGAGAAAGCGGCACCGCGCCGCTCGTACCCGTCAGGCTCTCGGCCAGCACCGCGCCAGCGGGCACGGCAGATACCGCCGTCACACCGACTTTCGTCTTGAGCCCCTGATAGGCGCGCAGCAGCACCGCCGCGGCCTGCTCGCGCGTCGTGTCGCTCTTCGGGGCAAAGGCCGCCGCATTCATGCCCGTCACAAGTCCCATGCGCCAGGCGAGCGTAATGTAGCCGGGATTGGTCGTCACATCGGTAAACGGGCACTCGTCCTGCACCGTTCCGGAGAGCGTGCTGTAGCCCAGCGCGCGCACGGTCATCGCGGCCATCTCTTCGCGCGTGATGGCGTCGTTCGGGCGGCAGGTCGTGCTGTGGCCGGGAAAGACGTCATGCTCGCTCGCGGTCTCGATGGCGCTAAAGTACCACTTTTTCGTGTCCTGATTGTCCGTGAAGCTGCCCTTTTCAGGCGTGACGGTCTTCCAGCCCATCAGGCGGCACAGCGCCGCGGCATACGCCGCGCGCGTCATCTTCTGCCCGAGGCCGAATTTGCCGCTGCCGGTGCCCTGAAGCAAATTGTACTGTTTGCACTGCGCGATGCTCTCCGCCGCCCAGTGCTTGTCCGGCACGTCGGAATAGCCCGATTTGTTGGCGGCAAGCGCGAGCGTCGTGGTCATCACGAGAGCAAGAAGAAGCGCCGTCAGGCGCACTGTGATCTGTTTCATTGTTATTTTCCCCCTTTTGGGTGATCTTTCTGCCGTATTGTAGCACAAAGTCGCGTGAATAGTCAAATTCCCTCTTTACCTTTGCAGAGGACTTTGTTAAAATAATAGATTGTATTAGTATGATGAGGCAGTATTGCCTGAGATAGTATGCCCAAAAGTTCTCAAAAGAAAGAAGGTGAGCCGAACCATGAAGTACGAGCACTGGCAGATCCCCGCCGCGCCGGAGGACGCCATCAAGACCCTGATGGACGTGGGATACCCCTATCTCGTTTCATCGGTGCTGGCCGCGCGCGGCGTGCAGACGAGTGAACAGGCCGCCGAAGCGCTCGAGCGTGAAGCGTCGCTCACCTGTTCGCCGTTTTTGATGAAGGACATGGACAAAGCCGTATCCCGCATCTCGAAGGCGCTGGAAAGCGGCGAAAAGATCGCCGTCTTTGGCGACTATGATGTGGACGGCATCACCTCCACCTGCCTTCTCACCGATTATCTCCGCTCCCGCGGCGCGGATGTGACCATGCATATCCCCCGCCGCATTGAAGAGGGCTACGGTCTCGGATGCGACGCCATTCGCACCCTTTCCGAGTCCGGCGTCACGCTGATCGTCACGGTCGACTGCGGCATCACGGGCGTTGATGAGACCGCCTACGCCGCAACGCTCGGCGTCGATCTTGTCATCACCGACCATCACGAGTGCAAAGAGCAGCTCCCCGCCGCCGTGGCTGTCGTCGACCCCCACCGGCCGGACTGCCCGTATCCGTTCAAGCATTTGGCGGGCGTGGGCGTGGCGCTCAAGCTCGTTTTAGCCCTTGGCGAAGGGCGCGAAGCGCCCCTTTTCGCGCGCTATTGCACACTTGCCGCCATCGGCACGATCGCAGACGTTATGCGCATGGAGGGCGAGAACCGCACCATCGTGCAGTGCGGTCTCGAGGGGATCGACCGCAGCGACTTCATCGGCCTGCACGCGCTGCTGCGCGAGGCGGGGCTCACGTCGCGTCCCATCTCGTCGATCCAGATCGGCTTTGTGCTGGCCCCGCGCATCAACGCCGCCGGGCGCATGGGCCGGGCCGAGCTTGCCGCAGAGCTTCTGCTCACCGACGATCCCGCCCGCGCGGAAAAACTCGCGCGCGAGCTGTGCGAACTCAACCGTGAGCGGCAGAGCGTGGAGCAGGACATCTTCCGCCGCGCCATTGAGCAGATGGAGTCTCTGCCCGAGAGCGAGCGCAGCGCGCTCGTGCTTTCGAGCGAGGACTGGCATCAGGGCGTTGTGGGCATTGTGGCCTCCCGCCTTTCCGAAAAATTCTCCTGCCCGAGCTTTATGATCCACCTCTCCGGCGGCTCCGGTAAGGGCTCGTGCCGCAGCTACGGCGGCTTCAACCTCTTCAACGCGCTTGAAGCCTGCTCCGACCTTCTGGTGAGCTTCGGCGGACACGAGCTGGCCGCGGGCTTCACCATCGAGGAGAAAAATATCCCCGCTTTCCGCACGCGGATGAACCAGTATGTGCGCGCCCACACGGGCGAGCATGCGCCGGTGTCGCTGCTCGACGTGGACGTTGACTTGCAGCACCCCTCGCTCATCACGCTTGAGGAGGTCGAGGCGCTCTCGCTCCTCGAGCCCTACGGCGCGGGCAACAACCGTCCCGTTTTCTGCCTGCGCGGCGCAACGCTTGAAAGCGTGCAGGGCGTGGGCCAGAACCGGCACTTAAAATTGAAACTGCAGAAAAGCCGCGTCAATTTCGACGGCATTTTCTTCTCCGTCACCGCCGACGAGTGCGGCGTGTGCGCGGGTATGCGTGTGGACGCGGCGTTCTATCTGCAGGTGAACGAGTTCCGCTCCCAGCGCTCCATTCAGCTCCAGCTCATCGACCTGCGCCCCTCGCTCGACCCCAGCGGCCGCGAGAACGAGGCGCTTTCCCTCTGCCGCGAGCTGATTAGCGGCGGCGCGCTCTCCCCGCGCGACGCGGCTCGTGCGCTTCCTTCGCGCGATCAGTTCGTGCGCGCCTGGCGCATTTTAGAGCGCGAGGTAGGCGGCAGCGGCGTCAGCGCCCCCATGCTGCCGCTGCTGAGAAAGCTCAGCGCAGAAATGGTCGGCGCGGAAACCTTTTTGCGCACGGCGATGTGCTTGCAGGTCTTTGCCGAGCGCGGACTTTTGACCATTGAACACGAGGATACGACCCTCACCCTTCGCCTGACGGCGGACGGAAAAAAGGTCGAGCTCGACAAGAGCCCCTACCTTTCCGCCCTGCACGGCTTTCTTTCGTAATTAAAGGAGACGATTCGGATATGACAGCACAGGATAAAGCATTAAAAGAGAATACCGCTTCGGCTCCCCTCCAGATCGTCGCTCCCGGCACCTGCGTGGAGACCGGCGAGCAGGCAAAGCTCGTGCTCGGCATGTACGACCATCTGGTCGAGACGGTGCGCGAGTATAATCCCAGCGCTGACTTCCCCCAGATCGACAAGGCCTTCCGCTATGCCGACACCCATCACAACGGCCAGCTCCGCAAGGACGGCTCGCCGTTCGTCACCCACCCGCTCGCCGTTGCGCAGATCATCGCCGAGGAGCTGCGGCTGGACTCTGAGTCCATCGAGGCCGCGCTCATGCACGACTGCATCGAGGATACCTCCGCCACCTACGCCGAGATCGCCAAGGAGTTCTCTCCCGCGGTGGCGGATCTTGTCGAGGGCGTTTCCAAGCTGACGCGCGTGCAGTACGCCAGCAAGGAAGAAGAGCAGATGGAGAACCTGCGCAAGATGCTCATGGCCATGGCCAAGGACATCCGCGTCATTCTCATCAAGCTTGCCGACCGCACGCACAACATGCGCACCATGGAGTATCAGACGGCCGAAAAGCAGCGCCAGAAGTCGCTTGAAACGATGGAGATCTACGCCCCCATTGCCCACCGCCTCGGTATGCAGCGCATCAAGTGGGAGCTTGAGGATCTGTCGCTCAAATATCTCGACCCCGTCGGTTACACGGAGATCACCCAGTCGCTTGAAAAAAAGCAGCGCGAGCACGAGTCCTTCATGGAGCGCGTGCAGGCGCAGATCGAAGCGCGCCTCAAAGAGCAGCACGTTCCCTATCTCAGGGTCTACGGGCGCATGAAGCACCCCTACAGCATCTACCGCAAGATGTACGCGCAGAATAAGACGATGGACGAGGTGCTCGACCTCTTCGCCTTCCGCGTCATCGTCGACACCGTGGCAGACTGCTACAACGTGCTCGGCATCATTCACGACCTGTACCGCCCGATCCTCGGCCGCTTCAAGGACTATATCGGCACACCCAAGCCGAACATGTACCAGTCGCTCCACACCACGGTCATCGGCGCGGACGGTATCCCCTTCGAGGTGCAGATCCGCACCGAGGAGATGCACGAGATCGCCGAATACGGCGTTGCTGCGCACTGGAAGTATAAGCAGGGCATCTCCGGCAACGCAGGCGAGCACAACTACGAATGGGTACGCCGCCTCCTTGAAAACCAGGAGAACACCGACGCGGAGGAATTCGTCCACACGCTCAAGGTCGATATGTTTGCCGACGAGGTCTTTGTCTTCTCCCCGCGCGGCGACGTGACGAACCTTCCCGCCGGTGCAACGCCCATCGACTTTGCCTACTCCATCCACTCCGCCATCGGCAACCGCATGACGGGCGCAAAGGTCAACGGCCGCATCGCTCCGCTCGACTATCAGCTCAAAAACGGCGACATCGTCGAGATCCTGACCTCCAAGAATGCGCACGGCCCCAGCCGCGACTGGCTCAAGATCGCCAAGTCCAGCGAGGCGCGCAGCAAGATCCGCCAGTGGTTCAAGAAGGAGCGCCGCGAAGAGAACATCATCAACGGCCGCATGTCGTTCGAGGCCGAGCTCAAGCACCTCGGTATTCCGATGAGCGATGTGCTCGGCACGGATCTGGAAGCCGCACTGCTCAAGAAAACGTCCTTCGGCTCGATGGACGAGATGTACGCCGCCATCGGCTACGGCGGTTTTTCCGCGCAGAAGGCCGTCAACCGCATCCACGATGAGATCGTCAAGCTCGAAAAGCAGCGTCAGGCCGAGCGCGCCGCCACGGTGCCGGTGGACAATTCCGGCGCGACGCGCCCCGCCATTCCCAAGCGCACAAAGAGCGAGCAGGGCATCGTGGTCGAGGGTCTTTCGAACTGCCTTGTCAAATTCTCCAAGTGCTGCACCCCCGTTCCCGGTGATAAGATCGTCGGCTTCATCACACGCGGCTACGGCGTGTCCGTTCACCGCTGCGACTGTCCCAACGCCGCGCCCGAGCGCAGAAAGCCCGAGGAGCGCGGCCGCTGGATCAAGGTCAGCTGGGGCACGGACGTCAAGGAGTCCTACCAGACCGCGCTCGATATCTACGCCAAAGACCGCCTCGACCTCGTGCTCGACGTTTCCGCCGCGCTCTCGTCCTCGCAGACGCGCGTGGCGTCCCTCAACGCGACGACGACCTCTGACGGGTTTGCCGTCATTCACCTCAACATCTTCATTTCCGACGCGAACCACCTCGCCGCCGTCATGCGTAAGCTCCACCAGATCAGCGGCGTGATGAAGGTGGATCGTCCCGCGGGCTAACAATACTTTCCCCTTTCACGGGGCAAAAAAGGAGAACTACCATGCGAGCAGTACTGACCAAGGTAAAGCATGCCTCCGTCACGATCGACGGAGAAGTCAAAGGTAAGATCGGCAAGGGCTTTTTGATCCTGCTGGGCGTCGCGCCCGACGATACGGAAGAAAAATGCCGCAAGATGGCGGACAAGCTCTGCTCGCTGCGCATTTTTGATGACGAGAACGACAAGATCAACCTCTCGCTCGACGATGTGGGCGGGGAGCTGCTCATCATCTCGCAGTTCACGCTCTACGGCAACTGCCGCAAGGGCCGCCGTCCCGAATTTTTAAGCGCCGCACGCCCTGAAATTGCGATCCCGATGTATGAAAAGTTCGTGGCCATCTGCCGCGAGAAGGGCTACCACGTCGAAACCGGCGAATTCGGCGCCTACATGGAGGTCGAATCGCTCAACGACGGGCCGTTCACGCTGATCGTGGACTCCGCCGATCTGGACGCACCGAAAAAGCAGTAAAGAAAGGGGTATTTCCGATGAAAGTCATCACCACCGTTGTCGGCTCTTTGCAGACGAATTGCTACCTGCTCATCGACGAGGAGACCAAGTGCGCCGCGCTCATCGACCCGGGCGACGAGGCGGAAAAGCTGCTTGCGCTCGTCGAGCGCGAGGGCGTCACGCTCCAGTACATTCTGCTGACGCACGGCCACCGCGACCATACGCTCGCCGTGCCCGCGCTCAAAAAGGCGCTGCCGGACGTTCCCGTTTACATCGGCGAGGCAGACGCCCATTCCACCGGCATTTACCACTACCCGATGGCTGACCTCGTCCCCGACCTCAAATTCTACGGCGAGGGCGATACGCTCCCGCTCGGCACGCTCACGATCAAGGTGCTCGCCACCCCCGGCCACACGCTCGGCGGCGTCACGCTGCTCGTCGGCGATGCGATGTTCCCCGGCGACACGCTCTTTGCAGGCTCGATGGGCCGCACCGACCTTCCCGGCGGCAACGACGCGCAGATGCTTCTCTCCCTGCGCCGCCTCGGCGAGCTCAAGGAGGACTACACCGTTTACCCCGGCCACATGAACACTACGACCCTGGCACGCGAAAAGGCCATGAACCCGTATCTGCGCCAGGCGCTGCGATAAAGGACTTGTTCACATGAAAGTTGAGCTCATTGGGCATGATGAAAAATACGCGCTGGAGCAGAGCCTGCTCACGCTCTTCCCCGGCGAAAAGCCCGTCTACGGCACGGTCGATGAAACGGCCGACGCGCACTGGGTGCGCGTGACGCTCACCGAAGAGGACGAGCGCGTGCAGGTGACGACGGAGCTTGGCATCGACGGCCGCTCCGCTGCCCACAGCTACGATTATCCTCTCTCCGGCACGGACTATGAAAAAGAGGGACAGCGCCGCCATGCCGTCGGCATCAGCTTTTTCGGCGCGACGAAGGATCTGCTCGGCATCTCCCCCGCGTGGGGAAGCCTGACGGGCGTGCGCCCGGCAAAGGTCGCGCTCTCGCTGATCCGCGAGGGCGGAAAGGCGAAAGCCGAGCGGGAGCTTCAGGAGCTTTACTGCGTGCAGCCCGCCCGCGCCCGCCTTGCCATCGAGGCGGCCGATGCCGGCATCCGCGCGGCGGCAGAGCTGGAGCCGAACGACATTTCTCTCTATGTCGGCATTCCCTTCTGCCCCACGCGCTGCGCCTATTGCAGCTTCGTCGCACAGAGCGTGGAAAAGTCCTTCTCGCTCGTCGAGCCGTATCTTGAGGCGCTCTTTGACGAGATCACCGCCGCGGGGCAGCTCGTGCGCGAGATGGGGCTGAACATCAAGTCCTTCTACATGGGCGGCGGCACGCCGACCACGCTGACGGCCGATCAAATGGATCGCCTTCTCACAAAGCTTGAGCAGAATTTTGACTTTGCGGGTCTCGCCGAGCTGACGATCGAGGCGGGCCGCCCCGACACGATCGACGAAGAAAAGCTGCGCGTGCTGCGCGCGCACAACACCACGCGCGTTTCCATCAACCCCCAGACGATGGAGGATAACGTGCTTGCGGCCATCGGCCGCCGCCACACGGCGGACGATATTCGCCGCGCCATGGAGCAGGTGCGCGCCGCGGGCTTCCCGCACGTCAACATGGATCTCATCGCAGGCCTTCCCGAGGATACTCCCGCGGGCTTTGCAAGGAGCCTTGACGAGGTCATCTCCATGGGCGCGGACAACATCACGGTGCACACCTTGTCCCTCAAAAAGGGCAGCCGCATCACGCTTGAGGGAAGCCGCATTCCCGGCGCGGAGGAAGTTGCCGAAATGCTGGACTATGCCGACCCCACGCTGCGTAAGAATGGTTTTGCCCCCTATTACCTCTACCGCCAGAAGTATATGTCCGGCAGCTTTGAAAACGTGGGCTGGACGAAGCCCGGCGGCACAGGACTTTACAACATCTACATCATGGAAGAGCTGCACTCCATTCTCTCGCTCGGCGCGGGCGGCTCGACCAAGATGGTCGGCGGCGGGCAGATCCGCCGCGCGTTCAACGCAAAGTATCCGCGAGAGTACATCGACCGGCCGGAAAAGCGCCGCGCGAATCTGATGGATTTCGCCCGCTTTTACGCCGAACAAGGAGAATGACGACCATGATTTATAATTCTTCACGCTCCCATTACCTGTCGGCAGATCTTGTCAAGCCGCACTTCACCTACGACGATTACTGCGAGAGCGCGGACGTGATCGCCTCTCACCTCGGTTCTTTTCGCCCCGAGGTGCTGCTCGTGCTCGGCAGCGGCCTCGGCTTTCTCGGCGATCAGGTCGAAGATCCCATCTTTATGCGCTATGCCGACATTCCGCACTTCCACGCCTCCACCGCGCCGGGACACGAGGGCCGCTTCGTCTTCGGAACGCTTTGCGGCAAGCGCGTCGCGGTCATGCAGGGCAGAATGCACTGCTACGAGGGCTACACCATGGAGGACGCTGCCTACGCCGTTCGCGTCATTCGCTTGCTTGGCGCGAAGACGATGATCGTGACGAACGCCGCGGGCGCTGTGAACACAGACTATCAGGCGGGTGACCTCATGCTCATCTCCGACCACATCAAGCTCTTCGACTTTGGCCCGCTCTGGGGGCCGAACATCGAGGAATTCGGCACGCGCTTCCCCGATATGTCCAATGTCTACTCCCCGCGCCTGCGTGCCCTTGCCAAAGAGGTCGCGCGCGAGCAGGAGCTCACGCTGCAGGAAGGCGTTTACATGTACTTCCCCGGCCCGCAGTTCGAAACGCCCGCCGAGGTGCGCGCCGCGCGCATTCTGGGCGCAGACGCCGTGGGCATGTCCACCGCGCCGGAGGCCATTGCCGCCGCGCACTGCGGCTATGAAATCCTCGGCGTGACACTCTGCGCCAACATGGCCGCGGGCGTTCTCCCCCAGCCGCTCTCGGGCGAGGAGGTCAACGAAATGGCAGAGCAGTCCGCCCCGCATTTCTCCTCTCTTATCCTCGGCTGCCTCGAGCGGCTGTAAGGCTTCGCAACTCTTTGGAACAAAAGGTCGTATTTTCTATGGCTACCGAAAAAAAGCAATCTTTTCTTGGCGGCGCAGCGGTGCTGGCATTCGGCATCATGGCCGTCAAGGTCATCGGCGCGGTGTTTAAGATTCCGCTGCGCAACATTCTCGGCGAGGGCGGAAGCGCAGACTTTTCCAACGCCTACAACATCTATGCGACAATGCTGACCATCTCGACCGCGGGTCTCCCCGTCGCGCTCTCCAAGCTTGTGAGCGAGGCCTATGCGCGCGGCCGCACGCGGCAGGCGCAGCGCACCTTCAACCTCTCTCTGACCGTTTTTCTGCTGTTGGGGCTCGTCTCGTTTTCGCTGATGTGGTGGGGCAACGACTATCTTGCCTCCCTTCTCAATAACCCTCGCGCGGCCTACGGCATCCGTGCGCTCGCGCCCGCGGTGGTGTGCGTGGGGTGCCTGTCCGCCTTCCGCGGATACGCGCAGGGCCGGCAGTATATGACACCCACGGCCGTCTCGCAGATCCTGGAGGCATTGTGCAAGCTCGTCTTCGGTCTCGCGCTCTCGCTGTGGCTTTTGAAGATCGGTCAGCCGGACTACATCGCCGCGGCAGGCGCCATCGGCGGCGTGACCATCGGCACCATTCTCTCGCTCGTCTACATGGCAGTGAACTATCTGCGCCACCGTCCGGCCATACAAAGCGGCGAGCGCTGCGCGTCGGGCCGCGCGATCGTACGCCGCCTGCTGGCGCTGGCCATTCCCATCACCATCGCCTCGTCGATGGTGTCCATCATCACGCTGATCGACACCTCGCTCGTGCAGGGACAGCTCCAGAACGCGCTGGGCTACTCGCTCGATGAGACCCGCGCGCTCTACGGCAACTATTCCGCCTGCATGGATCTCTACAACCTGCCTTCTTCGCTGATGGTCGCGCTCACGGCCTCGGTCATTCCGGCAGTCTCCGCCTCCATCACGCAGCACAACGAAAAGCAGACCGCGCGCATCGTGCGCTCGTCCTTCCGCGTCACGGCGCTGCTCGCCTTCCCGATGGGGCTTGGCCTGTGGTCGCTCAGCGGCCCTATTTTCCGTCTCTTTTATCCCCGCTACGATGGTGCGCTCGGCGGGCAGCTGCTCTCGGTGCTCGGCATCGCGAGCATCTTCGTCTGCCTGATGCTCATCACAAACTCCATTCTGCAATCCTACGGGCGGGTGAATGTTCCCATCTTCACCATGCTCATCGGCGGCGTTGTGAAGATCGTGCTCAACTATAACCTCACGGCCGTCCCGTCCATCAATATCCACGGCGCGCCCATCGGCACGCTCGTGTGCTTTGCGCTCACAGCCATTTTAAACCTCATCGCTGTTTCGCGCGTCGCAGCCTTCCATCTCAATTATCCCGGCTACTTCCTGCGCCCACTGCTGGCCTCCCTTGCGATGGCCTTCTCCGCGCGCGGCGTGTATGCGCTCTGTGCGCACTTCCTTCTTTCCGAGGATAGCGGCAGAACGATCATGCTCGTCTGCGTGGGTGCGGCGATCGCGGTGGCCGTCGTCGTATACGCTGTACTTGTCCTTGCCCTGCGGATCGTCACGCGCGATGATCTCGCGCTGCTGCCCAAGGGCGAAAAGCTCGCCAGGATCCTTCATGTGCGCTAAAAAAGCCTGAAAAATCAAGGAATTTCCGAGAAATGCCTTGCAATGGGAGGGAATGTATGATAAATTATCCTGAGAAAGCTGTCTACACATATGACGATCTTGTCGATGTGCTGCGCATTTTGCGCGCACCGGACGGCTGCCCGTGGGATCGCGAGCAGACGCATCAGTCCAACCGCCGCAACTTCTTAGAAGAGGCTTACGAGGCTGCCGAGGCTTTCGATCTCGACGATCCGGAGCTGATGGAGGAAGAGCTCGGCGATATGCTGATGCAGGTGCTCTTCAATATCCACATGGAAGAGGAAGCCGGCCGCTTCACGACCGATGATGTGACCGACCACGTGGTGCGAAAGCTCATCTTCCGTCACCCGCACGTGTTTGCAAGCGGCAAGGCGGACAGCAGCGACGAAGTGCTTGTCAACTGGGACAAGCTCAAGCGGCAGGAAAAGGGCCAGCGCACCACGGCAGACGCCATGGATTCCGTCGCGCGTTCGCTCCCCGCGCTCTGGCGGGCGGACAAGCTTCAGAGCAAGGCAGCAAAAGCGGGCTTTGAATTCCCCGATGTTTCCGGCGCGCTCGATAAGCTCGACGAGGAAACGCAGGAGCTGCGTGCTGCCGTGGAAACCGGCACCAATTTCGAAGAAGAGCTTGGCGATGTGCTCTTTGCCGCCGTCAAGGTCGGCCGCTTCTGCGGCGTCGATCCCGAGGCCGCGCTTGAAAAGACCTGCGAAAAATTCATTGCGCGCTTCCGCAAGGTAGAGCAGGCGGCCGATGCCCGCGGAGAATCGCTCTCCTCTCTGCCGCTCGAAGAGCTGACGGCCCTCTGGAACGCCGCCAAAGACCAGACCCGATGATCAAAAGCAAAACTGCTTTTTGCTCATATAACCCCGGAAGCTCCGCTTCCGGATACTTTTCAGGAGGATCTAACGATGAACAAGACTGAACTCATTGCTGCCGTGGCAGAAAAAGCCAGCATTTCCAAGAAGGAGTCCGAGGTCGTGATCAACGCCGCCCTCGAAACCATTATCGACTCCCTGAAGAATGACGAAAAGGTTCAGCTCGTCGGCTTCGGCTCTTTCGAGACCAAGCACCGCGCTGAGCGCACCGGCCGCAACCCCAAGACCAAGGAGAGCATCACCATCGCTGCTTCCAAGGTTCCCACCTTCAAGGCCGGCAAGGCGTTCAAGGACGCCGTCGCGGAGTAATTTCCCAGTCAAGCTCTTTCATCATCAAAACGGCGGCGCAGTGCGCCGCCGTTTGAGTATGGTGGACAATCCCCCCCGATTCCCCCGCATCTTTCTGAAAAGGAGACTGATCCCATGCGTCTTGACAAATATCTCAAGGTCTCGCGCCTCATCAAGCGCCGCACTGTGGCAAACGAGGCCTGCGACGGCGGCCGCGTGACCGTCAACGGCAAGGTCGCCCGCGCGTCTTACGACGTCAAGGTCGGCGACGTGGTCGCTCTGCACTTCGGCGAGCGCGTGCTCGCGGTCGAAGTGCTGAACGTATCCGAGACCGCCGGCAAGAGCGAGGCCTCGCTCCTCTACCGCGAAGTGAACGCACAGTAAGCGTACTATTCCGGACGCGCCCTTCATACGATGTCGTATGGAGGGCGCTTTCTTTTGCGCCCAAAGCGAAAGGACGGACACTACCATGACGAATGACGCTTTCCCCGCTTCTCCCCAGCGCATCGAGTTATCCGGACGCGAAAGCCTGACGGTCTCCGGCGTGGAGGACGTTGAGCGCTTCGATGAAACGGAAATCGTGATGAATACGTCGCTCGGCGTGCTTGTCGTTACGGGCGACAGCCTGCACATCGGCAAGCTCAGCCTGGACGGCGGCGAGCTGCACGTCGACGGGCGCATCGACGCCATTGCCTTTGAGGACGCGCCCATCGGCCGCGGCGGCTTCCTCGCGCGCCTTTTCGGGGGCTGAGGGCGTGGGCGTTTCGCTCTCCGGTCAGGCGCAGGGCTTTTTCGCCGCGCTGCTGCTCGGCGTTTCGCTCTCGCTGCTCTACGACCTGCTGCGCGCCGTGCGGCTGCGGCGGGCGGCAAGGCGCCGTTTGACCGGCGCGCTCGACGCGCTCTACTGCGCGCTTGCCGCGCTTCTCACCTTTCTCTTCGCGCTGCGCGTCGGCGGGGGCGAGCTGCGGCTTTATATGCTCTTTGCCGCCCTGCTCGGCGCGGTGTGCTATTTTGCCCTCTGCGCGCGGCTGCTGCGCCCGCTGTGGGACTTCTGGGCGGAGGTACTGTTCGCTGTTTTCCGTCTTTTTGCAGCCCCGCTGCGGCGGCTGCAAAAAGTTTATGGTAAACTTGCCAAACTTTGCAAAAGATACTTTCTTTTTTCCAGAAACCGGCTTATAATAAAGTCGTATGAGCGCAGCGCCCGTTTTGCACTGCGCCGAACCCGGAAAAAGGAGGAACAGCGGCATGGCAGCACAGGTCAAAAAAGGGAGAAGGCACACCAGTTTTCTCACGGTGCTTGTCATCGCGATCCTGATTGCGCTCGTGGGGGTGCAGCTCATTCACCTCAGAGCGCAGATCGAATCGGCGCAGAATCAGCTCACGGCACTCAAGAGCGATCTCGACAGCGCCAAGCAGGCGAACGACGCGCTGGCCTCGGCGCTCGAAAAAGCCGACGATCCTGAGTTTTTGCAGGAGCTTGCGCGCGATCAGCTCGGCTATGTCACGCCGGGCGAGAAGTCTTTCTACGATGTGAGCAACTAAGCGGCATCATCCTGAAAAGCGCCCTGAGGGGCGCTTTTTTTCTGCGCAGGCAAAAAAAGGGCCGCGGGCGCAAACGGCCTGCGGCTCAAACGGGTGGGATATTGGAAAGCTTCCGATCCTTATGATACAAGCCCCGCGCGCAAACGTCAATGGGAGCTTTTGTCGCCTTTCGGCCGCTTCGGTCGAAGGCGGTCGGGCGCGTTATACTTTTGCTCTTTTGCACAAAAGAGTGTTTTTCACACATCGTTCATTTGAAATTTTCGTTCATACGTGCTACAATACAGAAAAGGAAAAAGAAGCTCCCGTCGGTCTTCTTTTTCTTTCCTCACCAACGAAAGGAGCCAACACTATGAAATTCACCTATACCTGCAAGAAGATCTCCCTGAACGATTCCGTCAAGGCCTATGCCGAGAAAAAAGTCGGCAAGCTGGAAAAGTTTTTCAAAGAGGAGCCCGAGGCTTCCGTGACCTTCTCTGTGGAAAAGAAGAACCGCTGTGTTGTCGAGATCACGCTTCGCGGCGCGAGCGGCCCCCTGTTCCGCGCGGTGTGTGAGGATCCTGACGGCGATATGCGCGGCGCGATCGACGAGGCCACGACCCAGATCGAGCGCAAGATCCGCAAGAACAAGACCCGCCTTGCCAAGAACCTGCGCGCCGAGGCGGTGCTCCCCGAGCTGCCCGAGGAATTCGAGGTGCACGAGGAGGGCGAGTTCGACATCGTGCGCACCAAGCGCTTCACCGTCAAGCCCATGGGCGTGGAGGAAGCCATCTTGCAGATGAACCTGCTCGGCCACAGCTTCTTCGTCTTCCGCAACACCGATGCGCTCGACGCGATCTGCGTCGTTTATCGCCGCAACAACGGCGGCTACGGCATCATCGAGACCGAGGACGACGAGGAGTAAGCCGCTGAAAGAGAATACAAAAGGGGCGGGATCCAATTCCGCCCCTTTTTTTATGCGCCGATTCGTGTTATACTGGATTTGTTATTCTGAGAAGAGGAGAATCGTTCCATGAACTCATTTGCCTGCCGCGCATTCCAGTGCTGCTTCGGCGCGGGTGCGCGCCTGCTCCCCTGGCGCACGCCGGAAGTCTATACGGGAGACGGGAGCCTTCTTCGCGTGGCGGACATTCTGCGTGAGAACGGCCTGCGCCTTCCCTTTGTCATCGCAAGCCGCCGCCAGTGCGCGGACGAGCACTTCCGCCGCTTGCAGGAGGTTCTGGATATGCAGGATATTCTGCTCTCCATCTTTTCCGCCGTTGAGCCGAACCCCTCGGTCGAAACGGTCGAAAAAATCGCCGAGCAGTACCGCATCGACCGCTGCGACTGCTTCCTCGTCATCGGCGGCGGCTCGCCGATGGACGCGGCCAAGGCCGCCGCGGCGCTTCTTGTCCGGCCGAACAGGAGCCTTTCCTCGCTCGCGGGACTTTTGAAGGTTCGCCGCCGCATTCCGCCGTTCATCGCCGTCCCCACCACCGCCGGCACGGGATCGGAAACGACCATCGCCGCCGTCATCACCGGACGCGACCACCGCAAATATTCGATCTCCGACCTCTGCCTTATCCCGCGCTACGCGATCCTCGACCCCACGCTTTCGGCGGGGCTGCCGCCGCACATCACGGCGGAAACCGGCATGGACGCGCTGACGCACGCGGTGGAGGCGTATCTGAGCCGCTTTTACAACACCCGCAAGACCCGTGAGCAGGCAGAGCGCGCCGTTGTGACCATCTTTTCCCACCTTGAGCGCGCATACCGCGACGGCGCTTCTCTCCCCGACCGCGCGGCCATGCTGCAAGCGTCGTTCGACGCGGGCGCGGCCTTCACGCGCGCAAGCGTCGGCAATGTGCACGCCATCGCGCACACGCTCGGCGGGCTGTACGGCACGGCCCACGGCCTTGCCAATGCCGTGCTTCTGCCCATCGTGCTGGAGGATTACGGCGCTGCCGCCTATCCGCGCCTTGCCCGCCTTGCCCATCTCGTCGGCATTCAGGAAGCAAGCGCAGAAGCGTCCGCCAGGGCGTTTATCGCCGAGATCCGCGCGATGAACGCGCGCATGGGTATCCCCGACCACTTCGACTGCATTCGCAGCGAGGATATTCCCCTCATGGCGTCGTGGGCCTGCCGGGAGGCCAATCCCGTCTACCCCGTCCCCGTCATCTACGATCAGGCGCGTTTTGCGCGCGTGATCGAGCGCTCCCGCGCGGAGCCGTGACCTTGGCAGCATTTTTACTGTGCTTTTTCGCCGTTATCTGGTATCATAGCTTTGTATTCCAAAAAAGATCGGACGTTTTATATGATCGGAGTTTACGACTACACTGTCATCGCAACCTATCTCTCGCTGCTGCTGGGGCTTGCCGGCATTTATTCCGCCGCGCAGAACGCACCGCTTGCCGCCATGCTCTACCTGATGCTCGCGGGACTGCTCGATGCCTTTGACGGGCGCATCGCCCGCACCAAGGCAAACCGCACAGACGCGGAAAAGCGCTTTGGCATTCAGATCGACTCGCTCAATGACCTCGTCTGCTTCGGCGTGCTGCCCGCCGCCATCGGCTGGAGCACGGGCTGCAAGAACTTCTGGTTCATGGCCGCCATGTCGTTTTTTGCGCTCTGCGCGCTCATTCGCCTCGCCTACTTCAACGTGGCAGAGGAAGAGCGGCAGGGAAAAACCGCGGAAAACCGCAGCTGCTACCTCGGCGTGCCGGTCACGGCCTCCGCCCTTGCGGCGCCGCTTTTTTATCTTGCCGCGCAGTATTTCCGCCTGAACTGCGCAGCGGTCTATGCGCCGGGACTTTTTCTGCTCGGCGTGCTGTACATCACGCCCCTGCGCGTGAAAAAGCCGCACCTTGGCGGCATTCTTCTGCTCGCCGCGCTGGGGCTTGCCGAATTTGTCTCCCTCGTCTGCGTGCTGACACGATAGTCTGCCTTCCCGCCGCCTGAAAGAGATCCTTTCAGGCGGTCTTTCTTTGTCCGGGATCACAGCGCACAGAAGAAAACGGCTGAGCGAAGAACGCTCAGCCGTTTTCTTTCAGTTCAGAAACTCGTTCGGGTCGCAGGGCGCGCCGTCCTTCGTCACGGAAAAATGCAGGTGCGCCGGAACGGAGATCTCCGCGATGGCGCTGCTGCCCACCGCGCCGATGACCTCGCCCGCGGAGACGTACTGCCCCTCGCTCACCCCCGGCGAGCTGCGAAGATTGGCATACGTCGTCTCAAAGCCGCCGTCATGCGCGATGGTCACAAGCGTGCCAAGCATGTCGTCCTCCCGCACGCTCGTCACCGTGCCGCTGCACGCGGCGAGCACCTGTGTGCCGACCTCGGCGGCAATGTCGACGCCGTCGTGCGTGCGCCAGTCTCCGAAGGTCTCGTTGTAGCGCAGTTCATCGACGGAAAACGACGCGATCTCCTCCCCCACAAGCGGCGCGACCACGAGCCGCGGTGCATCGGGCGTCACCTCTTCGCTGCTTTCCATGACGGGGACGGTATCCTCCACGCCGGTCGCCTCGTCCATCACGGTGACGTCCTCCTCCGGCTCCGCCGCCTGCTGCGGCAGCTTTGCCTCCGGCATGCGCGGCGCTTCCTCCCGCACGGGAAGCTCCTGCTGCGAGGAGACCTCCTCCGTCTCTGTGTTCGTCGTATTTTTCGGCAGCAGCGTCCAATAGCCCGCAACGGCCAATGCCGTCACACCGAGGAACAGGGCTATGTATAAGCCCGTCCCGCCGAAAAAGTGCCGCTTTGCGCGGCCGTTCGATCCTGCCATGTTTTCATCCTTTCCGCCGCCTTGCGCGGCTTGCGCGAAGTTTGAAAGCCAAAAAAGCTCTGACGGTAGTGTGTACCGTCAGAGCTTTTTCTAAACATGGCAAATGCGATTTTTCAGCGGACGATGAGCGTCTTGCCGTCCATTTCCGTGGGCTTTTCCAGACCCATCACGTCGAGAATGGTCGGCGCGATGTCGGCAAGGCGGCCTTCGCGCAGCTCCGTGCCGGCGCCGCAGAGAATGAAGGGCACCACGTTCGTGGTATGCGCGGTCATGGGGCTCTTACCGTCGCTTTGCAGCATCTGCTCGGCGTTGCCGTGGTCGGCGGTGATCATGGCGATGCCGCCCATCTTGAGCGTTGCCTCCACGACCTGACCGACGCACTCGTCGACCGTTTCAACGGCCTTGACGGCAGCGTCGAACACGCCCGTGTGGCCGACCATGTCGCAGTTGGCAAAGTTCAGAATGATCACGTCGTACTTGCCGGACTCGATGCGCTCGACGCACTTGCTCGCGACCTCGTAGGCGCTCATCTCGGGCTGGAGGTCATAGGTCGCGACCTTCGGGGAGGCGACGAGCACGCGATCCTCGCCGGGATACGGCTCTTCCACGCCGCCGTTGAAGAAGAACGTGACATGGGCGTACTTTTCGGTCTCGGCGATGCGCAGCTGCGTCATGCCCATCTTGCTGAGGTACTCGCCAAGGCCGTTTTTCACGCTGATGCGCGGGAAAGCGACCAGCACGTTCGGCATCGTGGCGTCGTACTCGGTGTTGCACACATAGGTCAGCGGGAAATACTCGCGCTTGAAGCCGTCGAACGCGGGGTCGACAAAAGCGCGCGTGATCTCGCGGGCGCGGTCGGGGCGGTAATTGAAGAAGATGACCGAGTCGTTGTCGGAGATCATGCCGTCCTTGTCGCAGACGACCGGCTCGACGAATTCGTCCGTCACGCCGTTTTTGTAGCTCTCCTCAATGGCGTGGATCGGGTCGGGATCCTGCACGCCCTCGCCGTAAACGAGCGCGTCGTAAGCGTTCTCCAGGCGGTCCCAGCGCTTGTCGCGATCCATCGCGTAGTAGCGGCCCATGACGGTCGCGATCTTGCCGACGCCGAGCTCACGGCACTTTTCCATGGTTTTTGCGACAAAGTCGCGGCCGGAGGTCGGGGGCGTGTCGCGCCCGTCGAGGAAGGCGTGGATATACACACGCTTTAAGCCCTTGATGTGCGCCATCTTTAAGAGCGCGTAGAGGTGGTCGAGCGTGGAATGCACGCCGCCGTCGGAATGCAGACCGTAAAGATGCAGCGCCGAGCCTTTTGCAAGGCAGTCGTCCATCGCCTTGTTGTAGGCGGGGTTTTCGAAAAATGTGCCGTCCTCGATGGAACGGGTGATGCGCGGCAGATCCTGGAACACGACGCGGCCGCCGCCGATGTTGGTGTGACCGACCTCGCTGTTGCCCATCTGCCCGTCGGGCAGACCCACGTCAAGGCCGGATGCCTTGAGCGTCGTGTGGGCATACTCGGAAAAAAGACCGTTGAGCACGGGGGTGTTGGCAGCGCGCACCGCGTTGCCGACGGTATCGTTGGACAGGCCGAAGCCGTCCATAATGATCAATGTGGTCGGAGCTTTATTCATAAGCTGCTCTCTCCTTTTCCTGTCAATCCTGGTTAGCGGCGTGAACGATCTCCATCAGCGAATTGGGTTCGAGCGACGCGCCGCCGATCAATCCGCCGTCGATATCCTCGTGGGAGAGGAGCTCGCACGCGTTTTCACTCTTCATCGAGCCGCCGTACTGAACGGTCACGCTGCGGGCGACGCGCGCGCCGTACTGTGCGCGGATCAGCGCGCGGATATAGGTGCAGACCTCGGCAGCCTGCTCGCCCGTGGCGGTTTTGCCCGTGCCGATCGCCCAGATGGGCTCATAGGCAATGACGCAGCGGCGCATCTGCTCGGCGCTCACACCGGCAAGGGCGCTCTTCACCTGAAGGGCGATGAGCTCCATCGTCACGCCCATCTCACGCTGATTCAGGCTCTCGCCCACACAAATGATGGGATTCAGGCCGGCGCTCAGCGCGGCATGTACTTTCTTGTTGACGATCTCATCGGTCTCGCCGAAGAGCGCGCGGCGCTCGCTGTGGCCGACGATGACATAGCGCACGCCGAGGTCGGCGAGCATATCGGCAGAAATTTCACCGGTGTAGGCGCCGCTCTTTTCGAAGTAAACGTTCTGCGCGCCCACGGCAATGCGGCTGTCCTTGAAAGCGCGCACGGCGGCACTCAGGTCGGCGGCGGGCACGCACACGACGATGTCGCACCACTTGGTCTTGGGAAGAATGGCCTTGAACTGTTCGGCAAAGGCCTTGGTCTCGCTGGGGGTCTTGTTCATTTTCCAGTTGCCTGCAATGATGGTTTTACGGTATCTGCGATTCATGATGGGTCTTTTCTCCTGTTACTGTCTAAGTCTAAGATCTATGCGAATATTTGAAAATCAATGATGATTTTTCTCACTTGTCCAGAAGGCAGGCAACGCCCGGAAGCTCCTTGCCTTCCAGGAACTCGAGCGACGCGCCGCCGCCGGTGGAGATGTGCGTGATCTTGTCGGCAAAGCCGAGCTGCTCGGCAGCCGCCGCGCTGTCGCCGCCGCCGATGATGGTGACCGCGCCGCTCTCGGCGAGCGCCTTGGCCATGGCCTTGGTGCCGGTTGCAAAGGCCGGGAACTCAAAAACGCCCATGGGGCCGTTCCAGACGATCGTGCCCGCGCCCTGCGTCGCTTTGCAGAAAAGTTCGATGGTCTCAGGGCCGATGTCCATGCCCATCATATCGGCGGGAATGTGCATCGCGTCGACGACGTGGGGCTCCGCGTCGGCGGCAAACTCCGTCGCCGCAACGGTATCGACCGGCAGCAGGAGCTTGACGCCCTTTTCTTTGGCCTTTTCGATCATTTCGAGCGCGTAGGCGCACTTGTCTTCTTCCAAAAGGGACTTGCCGATCTCGCCGCCCTGCGCCTTGGAGAAGGTGTAGGCCATGCCGCCGCCGATGATGACGGTGTCGGCCTTGTCGAGGAGGTTATTGATGACGGCGATCTTGTCGCTGACCTTCGCGCCGCCGAGCACGGCGACGAACGGGCGCTTTGGATCGTCGAGCGCCTTGCCCATGACCTCAAGCTCCTTGGCAACAAGGAAACCGGACACGGCGGGAAGATACGCCGCTACGCCCGCGGTGGAGGCGTGGGCGCGGTGCACCGTGCCGAACGCGTCGGACACATACAGCTCCGCCATGGAGGCGAGCGCCTTGGCAAGCGCGGGGTCGTTCTTCGTCTCGCCCGGCTCGAAGCGGGTATTTTCAAGCAGCATGATCTCGCCGCCCTTGAGCGCCGCAGCTTTGGCTCTCGCGTCCTCACCGACGACGTCGTGGGCGAAGATGACGGGCTTACCCAAGAGCTTTGAAAGATGCTCCGCCACAGGGGCGAGCGTCAGCTTTTCAAGGGACTTTTTCCACTTTTCCTCCGTGAGCGTTGCGGGATCCTTGCCCTTTTCCGTCTGCTTTTTGACCCACTTGTCGAACTTTGCTTCGGGCTTTCCGAGGTGGGAGCAGGCGATCACGGCCGCGCCGTGGTCGAGCAGGTACCGAATGGTCGGCAGCGCCGCCACGATACGCTTATCCGAAGTGATCGCGCCGGTCTCCTTGTCCTGGGGAACGTTGAAATCGCAGCGCAGCAGCACCTTCTTACCGCTCACGTCTACATCGCAAACCGTTTTCTTATTATAATTCATATTGTTTCCTCCTCATAATGTACACATACGATTTGGTTACTCATTTTGAAACGAAACCGTTTCCCTACGGGGTTTCCAGCATCTCTCCCTCATGCTTGAGCCCGGGAAAGTCCGTCTGCCGCAGCGCCTCATACGTCAGGATCGCCACGGAGTTGGAAAGGTTCAGGCTGCGCGCCTCCGCACGCATCGGCAGGCGGATGCAGCGCTCATAGTGCGCCTTGCGGAAAGGCTCCGGCAGGCCCGCTGTCTCTTTTCCGAAGAAGAGCCAGCAGCCGTCGCGAAACTCTGCCTGGCAATAGTCCCGGGGCGCTTTGGTCGTTGCGAGCCAACAGTCGTTTTCCGCTTCGGGGTGTTTTGCAAAAAGGTCCGCCAGATTTTCATACACGCTGATATCCACCAGATGCCAGTAATCCAGTCCCGCGCGCTTGACCGCACGGTCGGAAATATCGAACCCGAGGGGCTTTACGAGGTGCAGGTGCGCTCCCGTAGCGGCACAGGTACGCGCGATATTGCCGCAATTCTGTGGGATCTCCGGCTCGACGAGCACGATATTCAGCATGACAGCACCTCCTCCACGCGAAAGTTTTATCATTGTACCGCAAAAATATTGCGAATTCAACCAAAAAAGCAGCCTTTTGAAACGAAATTTCTAAAATGTGAAAGTGAAGGCCGCGAATCAAAAAATTTTTGTTTTTTTTGTGAGAAAAGGTGGATTTTTCGGGCAGCTTTGCTATAATGGCGTTAATACACTGCAAGTGAAGTGGAGAAGGGAGATGAACCCCAATGGATCAGAAGCTGGCCGTTCTTTTTATGCCGGACGATATGACCCTGACAAAAGAAAAAACGCCGCTGATGCTCAGACCCATTTTGTTCTGCCCCATTCTCACGTGGATGGTCGAAGAACTGATGGGGCAAGGTGTCGAGCGGTTTTTCATTGTCTCTGACGTGCGCGCGCACGACATCATGCGCCCTTATATCCCCGAGCAGGCCGACGTCACCTATGTTGACGGGGCGAAGCACGGGGAGGAACTGCTGAAGCTCCTCAAGGGCGAAAAGGGCAGCGTGCTCATCGTCAACGGCGCGGTGCTGCCCGTGGGCGTATTTTCCGGCGGCGCGGTCTACTCTGCGGAGGCCGCGGAGTGCTGCAAGGTACTCAAAGAGCACGGCGCATTTGCCGCCTTCCCCAAGGGGGCGGAGATCACAAAAGGCTTTCTTCCCGTGGGCGACGATGAGGAGATCCGGAGCGCCCAGGACATGTGCCGCCGCAAGATCGCCGACAGACATTTCGCCGCGGGCGTTTCCATCATGGACGCGAACAACACCTACATCGATCCCCGCGTGACCATCGGCAGCGGCACGGTCATTCTCCCCGGCACGATCCTGCGCGGCAGGACGGTTATCGGGAAAAACTGCACCATCGGCCCGAACACCATGATCCGCGACTGCGTGATCGGCGACGAGACGGAAGTCAACGCCTCGCAGCTCAACGAAAGCCACATCGGCAGCCACACGAACGTGGGGCCGTTTGCCTATGTGCGCCCGAATTCGACGATCGGCGACCATGTCAAGGTCGGCGACTTTGTCGAGATCAAAAACAGCGTCATCGGCAACGGCACGAAGATCTCGCACCTGACCTACGTTGGCGACAGCGACTGCGGCGAGCGCATCAACTTCGGCTGCGGCACGGTGACGACGAATTACGACGGTTTTAAAAAATTCCGCTGCACGATCGGCGACGACGCCTTCATCGGCTGCAACACCAACCTCATCGCCCCCGTCACGGTCGGCAGCGGCAGCTACATCGCCGCCGGCTCCACCATCACCGACGAGGTGCCCGCGGATTCCCTTGCCCTGGCGCGTTCCCGCCAGGTCAACAAGCCCGGCTGGGCGGTGATGTGGCGCGCAGCGCACGAAAAAAAGTAACTTCATAAATTTATCAATAAACAAGAGGAGTACTTCAACATGATCTCTCACGGTAAGGACATCAAGATTTTCACCGGCAACGCAAACCCCAAACTGGCAGCTGACATCTGCAGGATCATTGGCACCAAGCTCGGCGAGAGCGAGGTCAAGAGCTTCGCTGACGGCGAGGCTTCCGTCTCCCTGTACGAGACCGTGCGCGGCAGCGACGTGTTCCTCGTTCAGTCCACCTGCAAGCCCGTCAACGACAGCTTGATGGAGCTTCTTATCATGGTCGATGCCTGCCGCCGCGCTTCCGCCGGCCGCATCACCGCCGTCATGCCCTACTTCGGCTATGCCCGTCAGGACCGCAAGGCCAAGAGCCGTGACCCCATCTCCGCCAAGCTCGTCGCCAACATGCTCGTCGCCGCCGGTGTTGACCGCGTGCTGACGATGGACCTGCACGCCAACCAGATCCAGGGCTTCTTCGACATTCCCGTGGATAACCTCTTCGGCAACCCCATCTTCGTCGACTACTACGCCAAGAAGTTCGGCTCCGTCTGCGAGGACATGGTCGTCGTCTCCCCCGACGTCGGCTCCGTCGCCCGCGCCCGTACCTTCGCCCAGAAGCTGCACATGAACCTCGCCATCGTCGATAAGCGCCGCCAGAAGGCCAACCAGTGCGAAGTCATGAACGTCATCGGCGACGTTGCCGGCAAGGAGTGCATCCTCTTCGACGATATGGTCGATACCGCCGGCTCCCTCTGCAACGCTGCCAAGGCCATCGTTGAGGTCGGCGGCGCGAAGAAGGTCTACGCCTGCGCTTCCCACGGCGTTCTCTCCGGCCCCGCGCTCGAGCGTCTTGCCAACAGCAACATCGAGGAGCTCGCTCTGCTCGACACCATTCCCGCCCCCGTCGGCGACGATGAGCTTGCTAAGTCCCGCATCAAGTACCTGACCGTTGCGCCCATGTTCGCCGAGGCGATCGAGCGCACCTATCAGGAGATCTCCATCGCAAAGCTCTTCAACTGATCCGAACGGATCGGCGAGAAAAGCTTGCTTTGGCCTGCCGCACGAAAGCACGGCCTTTCGCGCAGCACGGAAATACTGCAACGAAAAGGGGGTATTCTCTTCCGAAGAGAATACCCCCTCCCTTTTGACCGGCGGCGCTTTGCGCCGCAGTTCCCTCCGCGCCCGCGCGGAAAGAAAATTTCTCCCCGGTCGGGGAAGCATTGAGGATAGTGATTATGATTTTCAAAAAATTGGGCTCGCCGGAATGGCTGCTGGTCTGCCTTGGCAACTATGGCCGCGAGTATGAAAACACCCGCCACAACATCGGCTTTATGACCGCGGAGCGCCTGATCGACAAGCGGAATCTGCGCTGCAACCGCTTACGCTTCCGCGCGCTGACGGAGGTGATCGAATTCGGCGGGGCAAACGTTCTTCTGATGATGCCGCAGACGTATATGAACCTCTCCGGCGAGGCCGTCGGCGAGGCGGCGCGTTTTTATAAGATCCCCGCCGACCACGTGATCGTCATTTCCGACGATATTGCCCTCCCGCTCGGCAAGATCCGCGTGCGCGGCAGCGGCAGCGCGGGCGGCCACAACGGTCTCAAGAACATCATCGCCCACCTTGGCACCGACAAATTCCCGCGCGTCAAGGTCGGCGTTGGCGCGCCGGAGCACGACATCGTCGACTGGGTCATTGGCTCGTTCTCCGCGCAGGAGCGCAAGGTCATCGACGGTTTGCTCGACCGCGTGATCGACGCGGCGGAGTGCATCATCACCGACGGCGTGATGAGCGCGCAGAACCGCTACAACGGCTGAACGCTTTTTGCCGCCAAAATTTAAAAAATCGACATAGACTTTTTGCCAAAAGCCTATATAATAAAATGACTGACGACCACGGGCATGACCCGCCGCGGCTGCGGCGGATCTGCCCTTTTGCGCGCTGCGGGAGGAGGGATACGGTATGGCGCAGGGAATGCGAAAACTGAATGAAGCCCTTGCCGCTCTTCCCGAGGTGCGCGAGCTGCTGCTCTCGCTTGACGCGGGCACATCGCCCATCGCCGTGTCGGGCCTTTCGGGTGTGCATCGCGCGCAGCTCATCTCCGCCGTGCGCGAAAAGACGCAGCGTCCGCTGCTGATCGTCTGCGCAGATGAAAACGAAGCAAACCGCATGGCGCTCGACCTTACCGCGCTGCTCGGCGAGGAGGCAAGCCTTCTCTTCGCGCGCGAATGGCAGCTGCGCGACCGCGTGGCCGCCTCGCACGGCTGGGAACAGCAGCGCATCGGCTCTTTGTGTCGTCTTGCCGCCGGAGAGGCTCCCGTCCTCGTCGCCACGGTCGACGGTCTGATGCAGCGCACGCTGCCGCCGGACGCGCTGCACAGCGCAGTGACGCAGATCACTCCCGGTGCGCGCTTTGATCTGAACGCGCTTTCCAAAAAGCTTGTCGAAAGCGGCTACACGCGCGCGGAAACGGTCGAGGGCGTCGGACAGTTCGCCCTGCGCGGCGGCATTCTGGATATTTACTCGCCCCTGAGCGCGCCCGTGCGCGTCGAGTTCTTCGACGACGAGGTGGACGCGATGGGCGAATTCGACCTTGCGACCCAGCGCCGCACGCAGAACGTCAAGACGCTCACCGTCCTGCCCGCGGCCGAGGTGCTGCCCGCGCTTTCTGCCGGCGGACGCGAAAAAATGCTTGAGCGTCTCTCCCGCGCCGCGCAGAAGATCGAGAAAAAGGCGGCGGACAGCCCCATCGTAAAAACGCTGCGCGGCGACATCGAGCGCCTTGCAAATAATCTGCCGCTCGGCGGCATGGACCGTTATCTTGCCGCCTGCTACCCCGACGAGGTCTGCGCGCTCGACTACCTTTCCCCCGATACGCTCATCGCCGTCAGCGACGGCATGCGCGTTTTGGAGCGCAGCAAGAACTATCACTGGGAGCTTTCCGAAGACGTGAAGCCCCTGATCGAAGAGGGCGTTTTGTGCGGAGAATTTGCTTCTCTTGCGCTCAGTCAGGAGGCGCTGAGCCACCGCATGAGCGCCTTCCCCGTGCTGCTGCTCGATGCGCTGCCGACCTCGCGCAATCTGCTCGCGCCGCGCGTGCTTCTCAGCATGAACGCGCGCTCGCTGCCGAGCTACGGCGGCAGTCTGGAGACCGCCGCGGGCGATATGGAGCGCTATCTTGGCGCAGGCTGCGGCGTGCTTGTCCTCTGCGGCAATGAAACGCGCGCGAAAAACCTCCAGCGGCTTCTCGAAGAGCGCGGTCTTCGCGCGCAGCTTGACCTGAAAAACACCCGCCTGCCCGTCCCGCACGAGACCGTCATCGGCCTCGGCGCACTGAGCGCCGGCAGCGAATATCCGCAATTAAAGCTCGTTATCCTGACTGAGGGGCAGCTCACTTCTCCCCTTTCCGGCAAGCGCACGCGGGCAAAGCCGAAGAAGGAAAGCTCGGCGCGCGCCGCGCTGCGCTCTTACGAGGATCTCTCCCCCGGCGATCTCGTCGTGCATGTCCACCACGGCATCGGCCGCTTTGCGGGCATCGAACGCATGCGCGTCGACGGCGTGGACAAGGATTATATCAAGATCTGCTACGCGGGCAACGACAGTTTGTACGTTCCCGCGACACAGCTCGACATGGTGTCGAAATACATCGGCGGCCACGGCGAGGACGAGGACGGTCAGCCGCGCGCAAAGCTCAGTAAGCTCGGCGGCACGGACTGGTCGCGCGCCAAGACGAAGGCGCGCGCTGCGGCGAAGGATCTTGCCAAGGGGCTCATCGCGCTCTACGCCGAACGGCAGCGCCGCCCGGGCTTCGCCTTCTCGCCCGACTCCCCGTGGCAGAAGGAGTTTGAAGAGGCCTTCGACTACGAAGAGACCGACGATCAGCTGCGCGCCATCGCCGAGATCAAATCCGACATGGAGCGCTCGACGCCCATGGACCGCCTGCTCTGCGGCGACGTGGGCTATGGTAAGACCGAGGTCGCGCTGCGCGCCGTGATGAAGTGCATCTTAGACGGCAAGCAGGCGGCGATCTTGGTGCCGACCACGGTGCTCGCCCAGCAGCACTACGCAACGGCGATCAACCGCTTCCGTTCGTTTCCCGTGCGCATCGAGGTGCTCTCGCGCTTCAAAACGCCGGCGCAGAAAAAGCAGATCATGCAGGACGCGGCCGCGGGCAAGATCGATCTTCTCATCGGCACGCACTCGCTGCTGCAAAAGAGCCTGCACTTCAAAGATCTGGGCCTTCTCATCATCGACGAGGAGCAGCGCTTCGGCGTGACGCACAAGGAAAAGCTCAAGGAGCTTTCCCGCCAGGTCGACACGCTGACGCTCTCGGCAACGCCCATCCCCCGCACGCTCAACATGGCGCTCTCGGGCATTCGCGACATGTCCACCATCGAGGTCCCGCCCGTCGACCGCCAGCCGGTGCAGACCTACGTCCTCGAGCACAACTGGGGCGTCATCGCCGATGCCATCCGGCGCGAGCTTGCCCGCGGCGGGCAGGTCTACTACATGCACAACCGCGTGGAGACCATCGACCGCTGCGCAGCTCAGCTCAGAAAGCTCCTCGGCGACGATGTCGCCATCGGCGTCGCCCACGGCAAAATGGACGAAAAGGGCTTATCGTCCGTGATGCAGCAGCTCTCGGACGGAGAAATTCAGGTGCTTGTGTGCACGACCATCATCGAAACGGGCATCGACATTCCGAATGTCAACACCCTCATCATCGAGGACGCCGACCGCCTCGGCCTCGCCCAGCTCCACCAGATCAGAGGGCGCATCGGCCGCAGCGCGCGCCGGGCGTATGCCTACATGACCTACCGCGCGGGAAAAATTCTCACCGAGGTCGCCGCCAAGCGGCTCACCGCCATCCGCGAGTACGCGGAGTTCGGCTCGGGCTTCCGCATTGCGATGCGCGACCTTGAAATTCGCGGCGCGGGCAATTTGCTCGGCCCCGAGCAGTCGGGCTACATGATGAGCGTCGGCTACGATATGTACTTGCAGCTTTTGGAGGAAGCGGTGCTTGAGCAGCGCGGCGAAAAAGCCCCGCAGCGCACCGAATGCTCCGCCGACCTCACGGTTTCGGCGAACCTTCCGGAGAGCTACATTCCCTCGGGCGAGCAGCGCATGGACATCTACCGCCGCATCGCGGCGCTGCGCACCGCCGAGCAGTCGCAGGAGCTGCTCGACGAGCTGATCGACCGCTACGGCGAGCCGCCGCCGCCTGTTCTCAGGCTCATGGACGTCGCGCTGCTGCGCGCGGAGGCCATGCAGATCGGCGTATGCGACATCGCCCAGCGCGGCAGCGAGATCTCCTTCACCTTTGCCGGCGCGGACGCTGTGCCGGTAAATGCCGTGATGGCGCTCTGTTCGCTGCCGAAAAACCGCCGCAGGCTCACGCTTTCCGCCACGGGAACGGAGCCGAAGCTCCTGCTGCGTCTTACACCAAACGAGGACGCATTGGATACTGCCTTGACGCTGGTCGGAGACCTGCGTGTGAATAAGGAAGAAAACAAAAAAGAGGTAACATTATGATCAAAAAGAGATTGCTTTCGTTCCTTGGCGCGGCGGCCATTGCCGCAGCGCTTACCTTCGCCGTCGTTTCGCTCTCGCCCTCGAACGGCTTCACCTCCGGCACCATACACTCCGGCCTCTGCTATGAAGCGACCGGCGTCGCGCCCGACGCGATCGTCGCAAGCGTCGACGGCAACGGCGCAAGCGCCGACCTCATCGCCTACTGGACGGGCTACAACGTGTCGTATCTCGACAGCTACATGCAGTATTACACCGGCGCCGCGTTCGACTGGGATTACACCTTCGAAGACGGCACGAGCATCACCGACTACGTCAAGTCCAACGTGCTCATGGCCGTCAAGCAGCACCTGGTGCTGGAAAATCTTGCCGAGGAATACGGCGCGACGCTCACCGCCGAGCAGAAGGCCGCCATCGAGGCAAGCGACCAGGCCTATATCGACCAGTACGGCAGCGAAGAGGCCTTTGAGGCGGAGCTGAACAAGCTCGGCATGCGCCGCGAGACCTACGACCGCGTTTCCACCTCGAACTACCTTTATCAGAACCTCTATCAGCTCTACAATACCGAGGGCAGCAAGCTCTACGCCTCCGACGAGGATCTTGCCCTCTATGCCGCTGAGAAAAATTACATCACCGCCGACCACATTCTGCTCACCACGAAGGATACCACCACGGGCGAGGCGCTGAGCGACGAGGAAAAGGCCGAGAAGAAGGCGCTCGCCGAGGAGATCAAGCAGAAGCTCGATGCCTGCGAGGGTGATCTCACCGCGCTGACCGCGCTCTTCCGCGAGCTGGCCGACGAGTACAGCGAAGATCCCGGCCGCGAGACCTATCCCACGGGCTACACCTTCACCACCGGCGCAATGGTGCCGGAATTTGAGGCTGCCGCTTATGCCCTCGCCGAAGGCGCGGTGAGCGAGATCGTCGAATCGAGCTTAGGCTATCATATTCTGCTCCGTCTGCCGCTCGACAAGGCTGCCGCCGCGGATGCGGTGCGCGAGACCTACTTTACAGACTTCTTCTCCGGCCGCGTGGAGAGCGCCGTCATCGCCACCAGCGCGGAATTCGACAAGCTCGACCCGCAGGTGCTGTACGAAACGATCCAGGCTGCCGCTCAGGTGGAAGGTTAAGCTCCTCCCCGCGCAGAAACTCCATGAAAAAGGGACATTCTCTTTCCGAAGGGAATGTCCCCTTTTTTCGACCAATGGCGGCACGCGATAATCTTCTGCACACACAAGAAGCGTCCGTGCCCAAATTTTCGCAGCATTCTGTTCCTTTTGGACGCGCAAACCGCGCCATGACGCATGATATCCTTCATTCTTGTTAAATAGTTAACGAAATGAAAGAAATAAATCAAAATTTCACACATTTTTCATTACTTTGCAGTTGATTTTTCATTTTCCCCTGTGTATAATCAAACTCGAAGAAAATCGGAGCTTTCGTCCGGATTTACAAATGTTAAAGGAGAAGTCAAATGAAAGAATTGTACGTCGTCAACTGCTGCCGTACCGCTGTCGGTTCCTTCGGCGGTTCCCTCAAGAACACCCCCGCCGCTGAGCTCGGCTCCATCGTTGTCAAGGAAGCCCTCAAGCGCGCGAACGTCGCTCCCGAGAATGTCGATGAGCTGATGTTCGGCTGCATCTTGACCGCCGGCCTCGGCCAGAACGTCGCCCGTCAGGTCGGCGTGGGCGCGGGCCTTCCCTACTCCGTCCCCGCTTACACCGTCGGCATGGTCTGCGGTTCCGGCATGAAGTCCGTCATCGAGGCCGGCCGTGCCATTCTCGCCGGCGACGCTGACATCATCGTCTGCGGCGGCACCGAGAACATGAGCGCCGCTCCCTTCGCTTCCTTCGATGAGCGCTGGGGCGCTCGCATGGGCGACAAGAAGCTTGTCGACACCATGATCAAGGACGGCCTGTGGGACGCGTTCAACAACTACCACATGGGCACCACCGCCGAGAACATCTGCGACGTTTGGGGCATCACCCGCGAAGAGCTCGACGCCTTCGGCGCCGCCTCCCAGCAGAAGACCGAGGCCGCGCAGAAGTCCGGCCGTTTCGACGACGAGATCGTCCCCGTCCCCGTGAAGGTCAAGAAGGAGATCGTCGAGTTCAAGAAGGACGAGTTCCCCCGCGCCGGTTCCACCGTCGAGGGTCTTGCCAAGCTGCGCGGCGCGTTCCCCGTCGGTCCTGAGGGCGTTGAGGACGAGATCGTCCACACCTTTAAGCCCACCGAGATCCACGAGGCGGATACCCGCAAGCATGTTCAGCGCGTGACCGCCGGTAACGCCTCCGGCATCAACGACGGCGCTGCCGCTATCGTTCTCGCTTCCGGCGAGGCGGTTGCCAAGTACAACCTCAAGCCCATGGCCAAGCTCGTCAGCTGGGGCCAGGGCGGCGTCGACCCGAAGATCATGGGCGTCGGTCCCGTGCCCGCTTCCCGTCAGGCCATGCAGAAGGCCGGCCTGACCATCGACGATATCGACCTCGTCGAGGCCAACGAAGCCTTCGCGGCCCAGTCCATCGCGGTTGCCCGTGAGCTGCACTTCGACATGAACAAGGTCAACGTCAACGGCGGCGCGATCTCCATCGGCCACCCCGTCGGCGCTTCCGGCGCTCGTATCATCGTCACCCTGCTGCACGAAATGCTCAAGCGCGACGACGCCAAGAAGGGTCTTGCCACCCTCTGCATCGGCGGCGGCCAGGGCGTTGCCACCATCTTCGAGAAGTGCTGAAGCACCGCTAACCCCTGAAAATAAAAGGAGACCTCGAAAGAGGTCTCCTTTTTTTGCCGCCTGCGGGCGGCGTCTTTTTCGCGCCCCCGCCGCAAAAAAGAAAGGGACGCCCCGTTCGGGGCGTCCCTTTTGATCGCAATGTAATGAATTCTTCTTCGCAGAAACGAATTAGAACTTGGGCTTCTGGGCCTTGACCTTGGGCTCCTGACCGTTGCAGACAGCGACGATGTCGTTGGCGACGGAGGTGCAGCAGTTGAGAACGCTCTGCTCGGTGGTGGCGGCCATGTGCGGGGTCATGATGACGTTGTCGAGGTCGAACAGCTCGCGGCTGGACTCCTGAATGGGCTCATGCTCGAAGACGTCGAGACCGGCCTGGAACAGGGTGCCGTCCTTCAGGCACTCAACAAGCTCGTTCTCCTTGATCAGAGCGCCGCGCGCGCAGTTGATGAAGGAAGCGGTGGGCTTCATCCAGCCAAACTGCTCACGGCCGATGGAGTGCTCGGTGGAGGGAACGACGGGCAGATGCACGGAAACGAAGTCGGCCTGCTCCCAGACTTCCTTGGCGGTGGCCTTCAGCTCGCACAGATCGCCGATCTTGTCCTGGGTGAGGTACGGGTCGTAGCCGATGACCTTCATGCCGAAGCCGTACTTGCACTTCTGCATGGCCAGCTGGGAGATACGGCCGCAGCCGATCATACCGAGGGTCTTGCCGCCGAGCTCGTAGGTGTGCTCCATGCCCATACGGACGAGGAAGTTGCCGCTGCGGAACTGCTTGTCAACATAGTTGAAGCGCTTGGCGCACATGAGCATCAGCATGACGGCGTGCTCAGCAACAGCGTTGGCGTTGCCGGCGGGAGCGTAGACAACGGTGATGTCCTTGGCGTGGGCGTGGTCCATGTCGATGTTATCGAGGCCGGCGCCCTGCTTGCCGATGACCTTGAGGTTCTTGCAGGTGTCCATCATCTTGGCGGTGATGGGCTCGGTGCGGCACATGATGGCGTCGGGCTGGAACTCGGCGAGCTCCTTGACGTAGGTCTCCTCGTCGTTGTGGCTGCACAGCTTGACTTCGAAGTCGTTGGACTCGAAGATCTGGGTAGCGATCTCGTTCAGCTCGATGGTGTAGTAAACTTTGAACTTTGCCATGGTAAAGATCTCCTCTCAAAAATTTAATTTATTGATCCACTCAATGATTTCATACGGTTCTTTCATTATACCTTTGCCATTTCCCAAAAGCAAGGGATTTTGAAAAAGTTTTGCAGGAATTGATTCAATTATTTGAAGCCCATCTTTCATTTTGACAATCTGCCGTCATCTTTTTTGGTCATTCTGCATTTCTGGTCTGCAAAATCAGAAAAATCCGTCTCCCGCTTGACAACCTACGACAAGTGTAGTATATATAAATCAACGACAAATGTAGTAAATTTTCAAGGGAGGTCATCGCATGGAGGAAAAGAAACGCCTGCCGGACGCGGAGCTTGCCGTAATGCAGGTCGTCTGGGCGCAAAGCGGCGAAGTAGGCCGCGCGGACATCGAGGGCGCGCTTACAAGCCACGGTTGGAGCGCCAACACGCTCAACACCTACCTCACGCGCCTTTGCGAAAAGGATTTTCTCACGAGCCGCCGCGAAGGGCGGAACAATTTGTACACGCCGCTCGTCTCAAGAGACAAATACCTCGAGTTTGAAAGCCGCAGCGTTTTAAAGCGGCTCTACGGCGGGTCGCTCGGCAGCTTTGTCGCCGCGCTCAACGCCGAGCAGCCGCTCGAGCAGCGCGAGATCGACGAGCTGCGGCAGTTTCTGGACGATATGAGCCGCTAACGGACAGACGATCGAAAAAAGGAGGATCGCCATGGAACAGTTTTTGCTGAATCTCTTGAAAACCTCGCTGCTCGGCGCGCTCGCCATTTTGCTCATGCTCGTGAGCAAGCCCCTCTGGCGCGAGCGCTACCGCGCCAAGGCGCGCTGCTGGCTGTGGCTGGCGCTCGCGGCGTTTCTGCTCTTCCCCGTCGACTTTTCGGTGAAGGACGCGCCCGTGCAGGCCGCTCCCCCGCAGGATTACACGCTCTTCGTCGGCACGGATAAAACCACCATTCAGTCGACCGACCATTTGTTCGGCGACATGGCCGAGAGAAGCGGACAGACGAGCACGCAGGTGCGCGACAGCATCATCGCCCGCCCCGTGACCGACCCCGCGCAGAAGGCCACGCGCTACATTCCCGTCACAACGATCTTATTTTACGGCTACCTTGCCGGCGCGGCGGCGTTTCTCCTCTGCCAGGGCGTATCTTACGTCCGCTTCCGCCGCACGGTGCGCCGCTGGCGCAGCGGCGTGACGCGCGGCGACTACCGCGCGCTGCTGCAAGATACCGCGCGCTCCCTCAATGTGACCGCGCCGGAGATGTTCGTCTGCGAGGCCATCTCCACGCCCGCCGTCACAGGGCTTTTCCGCCCCACGCTCCTGCTGCCGCACGAGGGCTATGACTTAAACGAGCTTCGCTACATTCTGCGCCATGAGCTGTGCCACCTGAAGCGGCGCGACATGCTCTTAAAGCTTGTGCTGCTTGCGGCGAACGCGATGCACTGGTTCAATCCCGTGGTGTATCTGATGCTCCGTCAGGCGGACGAGGACATTGAGCTCGCCTGCGACAGCGCGGCGACCGATGGGCTTGACCGCGCCGAGCGCGCGGCCTACAGCCGCACGCTTCTCGCGGCCGTGCAGTCCCATGTGCGGGCGCTGCCCGCGACGACCTGCTTCGGCGGCACGGTCGAGCGCCTCAAGCGGCGCATCACGAACGTCCTCGGCGCGCAGAAAAAGCGCGGGCTCGGCGTTGTCGCCCTCGTGCTGGCGCTGACGCTCACGGCGGGCTGCGCCGTCAGCTGGGGCGAGCGCGGCAGGAAGAATGATGACCTCTTCGACGGCTCGCGCTACAATCCCGTGTTCGTCACGGGAAACGCAGAGCTTACGATCGGGAAGAATTTCCGTCCCCTCTACTATGTCTCCGATGAAAGCGGCACCTACTTCCGTCTTTCCCGTGAGGGCGGTGTCAACACCGTCACGATGATCTATGACGGCGAAGAGATGTCCTTCTCGCCGATGGAATCCGTCACGCTGACGCAGGAAAACTTCGACGGCACCTTGCTGCCGGATCTGGACGCACTGCGCAGTGACAACAAGACCGCGTGGCGCGCGCAGCTGCCGGACAACTTCGACGATCATGACCCTGATGCCGCGCCGAACCTCACCTTTCTGCTGAAGCAGGAGGACGGCACGCTGTATCTGTGCATCGGCTATCACTTCGACGGCGGCGACGCCTTTCCCGGGGATACCGACCGTATCCGCTGGGTCTACCGGCTCGAAAAGGAAGACGACACGCTCTATGCCTCGATGGACGACTATGCCGCCGCATGCGTGGCGGAGCTCAAAAAGGGTACGATGAGCTACTGCACGTCCGAAGACGGCAATTACGCCTCTCAAGTGGCCGAGGATACGGTCGCCGACGTGCGCGTAACGCGGCTGGAACTCGCCGATTCGCTCGAAGGTCTCTCCCCCGAGGGCACGGCGCTGGAGCTGTGGTACTTCCAATATGAGATGAAGCCCACGAACGAGAACGGCGCAGAACTCGCCCCCATCGGCGGGCAGGAGGTGACGGACGACGGGTATCTCAATGAACACTGGACGCACTATCTCACCGTCCTGCACCACACGAGCGGCGAGCAGACCGGCTATCAGGTCATCGGCACCACGATGAGCAACGATGGACTCTTCTACAACGGCTGCGGCTACAGCGGCGAGGAAACATCTTACCTGCACGACTTCTACGTTGACTACGCGGGGCTCGAGCTACCGAAGATGTTCATTCCCAACCTGCTGAACGACACGGCAACGGACGGCTACGGCCGCGCCAACCAGTGCGAGGCTCAGCTCGTCGCGGGCGAAGGCTATTACTACTATGTGCCGATCACCGCGTGGGCGCGCAGCAGCGACGCGGAGTTCTGGTACTCGCGCTACGACACCGGCTCGTATTTCAGCGTCAAGAAGCTTTCGCAAAGCCTTGCCGACGCAAAGGCGGAATGGGAGAGCACCGGCGCGAAGGCGGAGAAGACCGACACCGGCTGGCGATTCGTGACAAATGAGGGCATGAGCAGCACGGTCATCACGCTCTTCGACGCACCGGACAACACCTGCTATCAGGTCGAAACGCACTGGTCGTTCGACGGCAGCACCGCGGAAAACGAGTGGGGCTGGAACCGCGACCGCGCCGTTGAGGGCGAGGCCGAGGTGCTCCGGGCGATGGTCAAGCGCTTCACGGTCACCGCTGCAGTGCGGCCCACGCAGAATGACGCGGACAGCGCACTCGACGCCGCGCTAAAGCAGCTTGGCGACACGAGCGGCGAGGTCACACTGTCGCTGAGCGTGAACGGCACTGACAGCAGCATCTATGACGGCAGCACCGTTACCAACCGCGCCTACTTTGCAAGGAATCTGAGTGAAAGCCTTGTCTGGCGCGAAGCGAACGACAGTGCCGCGCCCTCGGCGCAGAACTGCATCCTCCTCATAACGGCGGACGGCGGCGTGCTGACGTTCTGCGAATCTCAGCCCATGCATCTCTGGCTGACAACGCCGGACGGGGCGGCGTATTGCTTCAAGACCGACTCATACGATGAGCTCAGTATTGTAGACGGCGACGGGCGCACACTCTACAACATGATGCGCCTGTGGTACGACGAAGCGGAGTACGACGCGCTGCTGCGCGACGTCAAGCCGCAGCCGAAGAGCCTTTCCTGGCAGGAGGCGGCGCAGAACTGGGCGGACGCCTACTACGGCGCACACACAAAGGCAACGAGCGGCAGTTCCTTTAAGTACACCTGGGTCAAGGCTCTCATCACCCCCGCCGAGGACACGACGAAGGCCATGCGCGAGTGGGGCGAGATCGACGAGAACACTTACTGTTTTGCAGTGGAGGTGCAGTTCACGCCCGAAAGCGAGACGGCGCTCTATTACGCCATGGCGGGCAACACCGTCAAATGCGAGAACCCCGCCGCGCCCAAGGACGCCTATGAGTTCTACCGCTGCTGCACCATTCAGCTTGGGAGCGACGGTCTCTGGCACGGGGTGATGCTTGGCACCGGCTGGTAAATGACGCGATCATGAAAAACGGAGGGGGCTTCCCCTCCGTTTTCTCATGCGAAAAGCAGAAAAAGTTCTGGAACATCTCAAAGATATGTGGTACAATAGGAATATTCCAAAACATTTTTCTCGGGAGGCTCCCGTCATGGAACAGAATCCGATCCTCAAGCTCCCGCTGTCGCTCGACAGTGAGATCCCCCTCTACTCCCAGCTCATGGGCATCATCAAGCGCAGCATCACCTCCGGCGCGCTCAAGGTCGGCGACCTGCTGCCGAGCGAGGCCGAGCTTTGCCGCGCCTACGACATCAGCCGCAACACCGTGCGTCAGGCCATCGGCGCACTGGAGGAGGCGGGCTTTGTCGTGCGCAAGCGCGGCAAGGGCACGTTCGTCTCCGACCCGAACACCCGCCGCAAGGGCGTGCAGTATTCATTCACGACGGAAATTTCCCAGCTGGGCAAAACGCCGTCGTCCACGCTGGTCGACTTCGCGGTCATCACGCCGAGTCCCCGGATCGTGGCGCTCATGGGCCTTGAACCGGGCGTGAAGGTCTACCGCTTCACGCGCGTGCGCAACGTAGACGGCGCGCCGCTCATTCTTGAAACGTCCTACTATCCCGAGTACATCTACCCCAACCTGACGCGCGAGCTGCTGGAAACGCACAGCTTTTACAGTCTCCTCTACCATGTGGGCGTGATCCCGTTTTCCGCGTCGGACACCTACGAGGCCGTCGTCCTCTCGCCGCACGAGGCGCAGCTTCTGCACTGCGCGCCCGGCTCGGCCGCGTTCTTCCATCAGCGCCGCACCACGACCGAAAACGGCCACATCTACGAATATACGACAAGCTACATGCGCGCCGACCGCGTCAAGCTGGACGTACGATTCCAGAAGGGCTCGACGAGCTTCATGCGCACCGTGGACTAAAGCAGAATAAAAAAGGGAGCAGCCATGCGGCTGCTCCCTTTTTTGTTGTTCTTTTTACTTTTCGCAGATGACGGGCTTGCAGCGGTCGGCTTCGACAAAATCCTTTGCCTTCTGAACCGCCTCCGCGCGCGGCAGCTTCACCTGCTCGCCCGTGCGCATATCCTTACAGGAGACGACGCCCGCGGCGATCTCGTCCTCACCGAGGAAGTAGACATACGGCACCTTGAGCTTGTCGGCATAGTTCATCTTGGCCTTGAACTTTTTCTTTTCCGTGTAGATCTGCGTGCTGACGCCCGCGGCGCGCAGGTCGGTCGCGAGCGAGATGGCCTCGCTCAGGTCCTCGGTCATCGGCAGGATAAGCACGTCCGCCGGCGCGGTGCAGATGTCGCTATTCAGAAGGCCCTGCTCGCCGAGGACGTAGAAAAGTCTCGTCACGCCGATCGAAATGCCGACGCCGGGGAGCTTGCGGTCAGTGTAGTACTCGGCAAGGTTATCGTAGCGGCCGCCGGAGCAGACCGAGCCGATCTCGGGGTGGTCGAGCAGCGTCGTTTCATAGACGGTGCCGGTGTAGTAGTCGAGGCCGCGCGCGATCGTCAGGTCGACGGCGAAGTTCTCCTGCGGCACGCCGAACGAGCCGAGGTATTTTGCAACGGTCGAGAGCTCATCGAGACCCTGGTCGAAGACCTCGTTGCGTCCGCGATACTGCGCGAGCGCGGCGAGCACCTCTTCGTTCGTGCCCTTGATGCCGATGAAGGCAAGGATCTCGTCTGCCTTTTCGCCCTCGATGGCGTAATCGTCCACGAGAATGGCGCGCACGAGGTCGGGGCCGATCTTCTCGATCTTGTCGACCGTGCGCATGATGTCGCCCGCCTTGTCGGAAAGCCCGAGCATCGCGTAGAAGCCGTTTAAGATGCGGCGGTTGTTGATGCGGATCTGGAAGCGTTTGAGGCCCAGACGGGAGAAGACCGTATAGATGATGGCGGGGATCTCAGCGTCGTTCGTGATGTCAAGCTCGCCATCGCCGATGATGTCGATATCCGCCTGATAGAACTCGCGGAAGCGGCCGCGCTGCGCGCGCTCGCCGCGGTAGACCTTGCCGATCTGGAAGCGGCGGAACGGGAAGGCGAGGTCGGCATAATGCAGGGCAACGTACTTTGCCAGCGGCACCGTCAGGTCGAAGCGCAGGGACAGGTCGCTGTCGCCCTTGGAGAAGCGGTAGATCTGCTTTTCCGTTTCGCCGCCGCCCTTGGCGAGCAGCACGTCGCTCGCTTCGATGATGGGGGTGTCGAGCGGGGTAAAGCCATACACGCCGTAGGACGAGCGCAGCACCTCCAGAAGGCGTTCCATCTGCGTCTGCGGCGCGGGAAGCAGCTCCATAAAGCCGGATAAGGTGTGAGCTTTGATCGTTGCCATGATAGTGTGTCCTTTCGTGATATAATGTACGGACAGCTTACTGCACCGTGGTGGCACAGCAGCGTATCGGAGTGGTTGGGAGATATTTTACGGTACGGCGCGTGGATTGTCAAGCGCTGCCGCTGCGATCCTTCCACTTTTGGCTCAGTATAGCATTTTCTGCGGCGGATTGCCATAGATTTCCCCGGATCCGGTGCAAAAATTTTCCTCCCCTGCCGGACAGAACCGGCGAAAAGAGAAGTTCTCCCGCAAAAAGCACGAATTGCGCTTGACGGAATCGCCGCTTTTTGCTACCATATATTTAACTTTAGTCAGGTGTACCTCTGCGGAGGGATCGCACCTGCAAAAAACGGCTTCCGGGCAGCCGTCATTCGGCGTCCGCTGCGGTATGCACCGTGCAGACAGTGGCCAATCCTTTCAGCATCGTTGAGGAGGAACGTTGGATGTACCAGAGCAAAATGAAAAGTGAGGAGACCGATCATCTGTTCAAGGCGATCCTGTCTCTGAGGACGGAGGAAGAATGCTATCGCTTCTTCGACGATCTCTGCACCTTCAGCGAGATCGAGGCGATGTCGCAGCGTTTTGAGGTGGCGTCGCTGCTGGCCGATGGCAAAACCTTCACGCAGATCTCGCAGAAGATCGGCGTTTCGTCTACGACCATCACGCGCGTAAACAAATGCCTTTGCTACGGGGCAGACGGCTACAAACTGCTGTTTGACCGGGCAAAGGAAGAGAAGTAACTTCCCCGTTCCATTCGGGCAGAGCAGGCGCGATGCGTCTGCTCTTTTTCCCGTGTCATGCTTTACTATAATACCGCATCACCACATCGGTTCGGCACCATGTCACCCGGATATATGAGAAATGACTAAATTATTTTTAAAATTTTGTCAGATTTTATTGCTTTTGCCAAAGTGGTATGTTACAATTAGTTCACAAATAGATTAGGGATAGATGTGCAGCGTGCAAGGAACCGTTTGCCCGACGGTGCTGTGACTCTATCCTGCGTCTGTTTTTTTGCGGAACCCCTCCGCAGAAAACGCACGTCCCCTCGTGCGGTGATAACAGGCCCGTCTGGGGGAGGAGCGGTTCGCCGCTTCTTGCCGGGCAAGTATTTTTATGAAGAGAGAGGTATTCATCAAATGGCAAACGAAAAGAAAGTCGCACGGGAGCCCAGTTTTATTCTGGCGCTGATCCCCATTGTGGCAATGATCGGGTTCATGCTTTATTGCTTCCTCGGTCATTCCGAATCCGGTTACCATGACGCCCATATGTCCCTGGTCATGTCCTTGGTCGTCGCGTGCATCGTCGGTCACTTCTGCGGTCACGACTTCAAGGATATGCTCTCCGGTATGATCGATCGTCTGGCAGCTTCCATGGAAGCGGTCCTGATCCTCTGCACCGTCGGTTTCCTGGTCGCCAGCTTCATGGCCTCCGGCGCGATCCCTTCCCTGATCGTCTACGGCCTTGACCTGCTGACCCCGAAGCTGTTCCTGCCTGTCGGCTGCATCCTCTGCGCGATCGTCGGTATGGCGTGCGGCTCCTCCTGGACCACCACCGCCACCATCGGTCTTGCGTTCCTCGGCATTGGCGCGGGCCTTGGCATCAATCCCGCCCTCACCGCCGGTATGATCATCTCCGGCGCGTATGTCGGCGATAAGTTCTCCCCCCTGTCCGATACCACCAACCTTGCCGCGGCTGTTGCTGAGACCGGCCTGTTCGACCACGTCACCGCGATGGTCTCCTCCACCGGCCCGACCTTGGTCATCGCCCTCATCCTCTACACCATCATGGGCCTGAACATCGATGCCAGCGCCTATGATCCGACCGTTGCCCAGGGTATCCAGGATGCTTTCCGCAGCGTGTTCACCATCTCCCCGCTGCTGCTCATCCCCATCATCGTTGTTATTGTGATGTGCATCCTGCGCGTGCCCGGCCTCGTCGGTATCGCCATCTCCGTTGCCACCGCGACCATCTTCATGATGATCTTCCAGTCCACCGACATCTACGGCTCCCGCGCCCTGGGCGACATCTTCAACACGCTGCACTACGGTATCAGCGTTGAGACCGGCAACGAAGTCGCTGACTCCATCCTCGGCAAGGCCGGCGGTATGGACGGCACCATGTGGACCATCAACCTCATCCTCCTCGCGCTCGCCTACGGCGGTGCTCTGGAGCGCTGCGGCTGCATCGAGCGTCTGTTCGGCGGCCTCAAGCACAAGATCCACTCCGTTGGCAGCCTGATCCTCGCCACCCTGCTGACCTCCATCTTCTGCGACGCCACCATGTGCGACCAGTTCCTCGGCATTGGCGTTCCCGCCCCCATCTATGCCGACAAGTATGATGAGCTCGGCCTCGGCCGCAATATGCTCTCCCGTTCTCTGGAAGATGCCGGTACCCTCTGGGCTGTTATGTTCCCCTGGACCGGCTGCGGCGCTTACCAGACCGGCGTTCTCGGCATGAGCCCGCTGGTGTTCTTCCCGTACGCGTTCGTCAACCTGCTCAACCCCGTTTACGCCTATGTGACCGCTGCGTTCGGCCGCAACATCTTCTGGGCTGACGGTTCCTACACCAACATCTTCGGCAAGACCAAGGCTGGCAAGCCCGCCGGTGCTCCGGAAGAGGCTCACGCCAAGGCTGTTGCCAATCTGGAAGCCCTTCGCGCTGCCGGCAAGGCCCCCAAGATCAGCGCGTAATCTACGCTCCCTGCTTTTACTTAGAAAGGAATCACCGCTGTGAAACAATCGCTTCCCTGGGAATCCGTCCCGCCCCCGATCTTCCCCGCCCAGCTGACGCTCAAGCCGCGTAAAAAGTGGGTGCAGGTCGGCGGCTGGGTTCTGGTCGTTCTCCTGCTGCTCTACGGCTTATCGCAGCGCGGACGCAACCCGATGCTCTCCATCATCTCGCTCGTATTCTCCGTGATGTACCTTGTGACGATGATCACCAAAAAGAACGCCGCTCTGACGAGCCGCGGTCTTGAGATCTTCTATAACATGCAGTTCACCACGAACTATGAGTGCTATCCCTGGAAGGACATCAGCGTCATCGTATGCGAGGACCGCAACCACGCCGAGCTTGTGCGTCTGCACATTGGCTACGGCAACGCGGAAAAGGCATTTTTCTTCCCGCGCGCATCGCTCGACGAGATCGCTGCCTTTGCGAAAAAGAAGAATCCCGCCATTCGGATCATGGATTACGAAGCACCCGAACCGAAGTCCTCCGGGAAGCGGAAAAAGTAAACAGCTGTGAACTTTTCACAAATTATAAAAGGCGCTCCGCATTTGCGGAGCGCCTTTTTTATTTACTTTTCACAAATTAGCGATTTACCTTGTTAACGTGTTATCTTGATATGGTGATAACGCACAATAAAGAAAATATTTTTAGCAAGAAAACTATTGATTTTGCACAAAAACATGCTATACTATGATAGAACAATCTCGTGGGATATTCCCCGCGGGCGGAACGCTTCCGCATCGGGCAAATGCGGAGATATCAGGGGTGCGTTCCGAAAGGTATCTTGCATCTGGCGGCACGGTTCGCCGTGCATGCCAAATCACCGGGCAACCGGAAAAAAGAAAAAGGAAAAAGAGAGGATAATTACCATGATCATGAATCCTACCGCGATCAAGCATGTCGTCGTCGATGGCCACAGCCTGACCCTCGAATCCTTCGTCGCCATTTCTCGCTACAATGCGACCGTCGAGCTGGCTCCCTCCGCTCTGGAAGCCATGCAGAAGTCCCGCGCTCTCGCCGAGAAGATCGCTGCCGAGGGCCGCGTCGCCTACGGTATCACCACCGGTTTCGGCGAGTTCCAGAAGGTCGCCGTCCCCAAGGAGATGAGCAACCAGCTCTCCACCAACCTGATCCTCAGCCACTGCACCGCCGCCGGCGAGCCGTATGCTGACGAGATCGTCCGCGGCATGATGCTGCTGCGTGCCAACGCTCTGTGCGGCGGCGTGAGCGGCGTTCGTCCCATCCTCGTGCAGATGCTGCTCGAGATGCTCAACAAGGGCGTGACCCCCGTTGTTCCCCAGAAGGGCTCCCTCGGCTCCTCCGGTGACCTTGCTCCTCTCGCTCACATGACGCTCCCCATGCTCGGCAAGGGCGAGGCCATGTACGAGGGCGTGAAGATGCCCGGCGCTGAGGCCATGGCCAAGGCTGGCATCAAGACGCTCGACACCCTGGTCTCCAAGGAAGGCCTCGGCATGACGAACGGTACCTGCGCGATGACCTCCGTCGGTGCTCTCGCCCTGTACGACACCATCTGCGCCGCCCAGCTCGGCGACGTGATCGCTTCCATGTCCTTCGAGGGCCTGACCGGCCTGCGCAACGCCTTCGACCCCCGCATCCATCAGGTGCGCGGCCAGAAGGGCCAGATGCTCGTCGCCGCGAACATGCGCAAGCTGCTCGACGGCTCCGAGATTCTCGACAACTGCCAGAAGGATCGCGTTCAGGACGCTTACGCCCTGCGCTGCATCCCGCAGCTGCACGGCGCCTGCCGTGACGCTCTCGACTACGTCCGCGAGAAGGTCGAGATCGAGCTCAACGCCGTCACCGATAACCCGCTGATGTTCCTCGACGACGAGGCTGTTATCTCCGGCGGTAACTTCCATGGCGAGCCCATGGCCCTGCCGTTCGACTTCCTCGGCATCGCCGCGAGCGAGCTGGCCGACGCTTCCGAGCGCCGCACCGAGCGTATGGTCAACCCTGCGCTCTCCAACGGCCTGACCGCGTTCCTGACCACCAAGGCCGGTGTCAACTCCGGTTTCATGATCGTTCAGTACGCTGCCGCTTCCATGGTCAGCGAGAACAAGATCTACGCTCACCCCGCTTCCGTCGACTCCATCCCCTCTTCCGCCAACCAGGAGGATATCGTCTCCATGGGTACCACTGCTGCCCGTAAGGCCAAGATGATCCTGCAGAACACGCAGGACGTCCTCGCCGACGAGCTGATGACCGCCTGCCAGGCCATCGACATCCGTCGCCGCCTGAACACCCACGGCCAGGGCATGACCCCGCTGCACGAGGCTCTCTACCAGCACGTCCGCGAGAAGGTCGCCTTCTACGAGATCGACCGCGAGATCTGGCCTGACATCCGTGCGGTGGAAGAGATGATCCGCTCCGGCGAGCTGCTCGACATCGTCAAGGAGTATATCCCCGACTTCGAATAATCGAAATCGTGCTCCTTGTGCCGCAAACGCACTGCGCGCGGCGTAAATAGTTGACAATACAATACAAGATGGTGTAAAGTCTTAATAGGCTTTACACCATCTTTTTGTCTAATTTTGATAGAAACGGAGGGAACTGCCATGGAACTCAATATCCTGCGGGCGGACCCCGCGGGGAACATCACGATCTTCGTGCTCGACCAAGTCGAAAAGGCACAGCGCGCTGTCATCGCGGAGAAGATCATGGCGATCCCGGCGCTCAAGGCCGAGCAGGTCGGCTATGTCTGCCCTGCGGAAGAAGACGCGGATGGGCATATGGAGATGATGGGCGGCGAATTCTGCGGCAATGCAACGCGCGCCTACGGCATGTACATTGCCCGGCAAAAAGGAGGACTTTCTTCCGTTAAGCTGCGCGTGAGCGGCTGCGACCATATCGTGACCTCGCAGGTCGATCTGGCAGCAGGCACGGCACGCGCCGAGATGCCCTGCCCGCGCAGCGTTCAGCGCGTCACCGCAAACGGTCACGAGGGGACGCTTGTTGACTTAACAGGTATCGCCCACCTTGTGGTCGAGGGCGTGAAACCGAGCGAAGAGTTCTTCCGCGCGGTCGAGCCCGTCTTTTCCCAAATTGCAGGGCTGGATGCCTGCGGTGTCATTTTCTTAGATGCGGAAACACACCGCATGACGCCGCTCGTTAAGGTGATCGACACGAACAGCCTTGTCTGGGAGGGCAGCTGCGGCAGCGGCAGTGTCGCCTGTGCGGTCGCGCAGAGCGAGCAGATGGAAAACGGCGGCTTTTCCTGCGACTATATTCAGCCTGCGGGCGTCGTCCGCGCGAGCGTCGAGCGGCAGGGCGGCAAGGTCGTCGCGGCTCACATCGGCGGTAAGGTCACGCTGGACGAGCCTGTGCGCATCACGCTGTAACGCCCGCACAAATGAAAGAATGCTTCCCCCGTCCGTCGCTTTCCCCTTTTTGTGCGCGGCGCGGGCGGCAAAAATCGCCCCAAATCCCCTCTTTTTCTCTTTTTTCAGGGAGGAAAAAGAACACTTAATTTTTTAAGGTTTTTGAAAAAAAGAGGCTTGCAAAATCGTTTACCTTTTCTCCGCCTTCGGATATAATTCCAATTGTCAATTAGAGAGAATTCTCTGCGTTTTAGATACTTAAAAAAATCAGGAGGTAATTCCCATGACCGACATTGAAATCGCCCAGGCGTCCCAAATGCTCCCCATCGAGGAAGTTGCTGCTAAGGTGGGCATCAAGCCCGAGCAGCTCGAGAACTACGGCCACTACAAGGCCAAGGTCGACATCCACGCCCTGAAGGACCTGCCCCGCAAGTCCAAGCTGGTTCTCGTTACCGCCATCAGCCCCACCCCCGCCGGCGAGGGTAAGACCACCACTTCCGTCGGCCTTGCCGACGCGCTGAACAAGCTCGGCAAGAACACCATCGTCTGCCTGCGCGAGCCCTCTCTGGGCCCTGTGTTCGGCGTTAAGGGCGGCGCTGCCGGCGGCGGCTACGCTCAGGTCGTCCCCATGGAGGACATCAACCTGCACTTCACCGGTGACTTCAACGCTATCGGCATCGCCAACAACCTCATGGCTGCCCTGATCGACAACCACATCCAGCAGGGCAACCTTCTCGACATCGACGTGCGCAATATCCCCTGGAAGCGCGTTGTCGATATGAACGACCGTCAGCTGCGTCACATCGTCTGCGGTCTCGGCGGCAAGGCCTCCGGCGTGCCCCGCGAGGACGGCTTCGACATCGTTGTTGCCTCCGAGGTCATGGCCGTTCTGTGCCTTGCTACCGACCTTGCTGACATGAAGGCCCGTCTTGCCAAGATGGTCGTCGCCTACAACCGCGCCGGTCAGCCCATCACCGCTCATGACCTGAAGGCCGAGGGCGCTATGGCTGCCGTCCTGAAGGACGCCATCAAGCCCAACATGGTCCAGACCCTCGAGCACACCCCCGCTTTCATCCACGGCGGCCCCTTCGCCAACATTGCCCACGGCTGCAACTCCATCCAGGCCACCGAGACCGCGATGAAGCTCGCCGATTACACCGTCACCGAGGCTGGCTTCGCTGCTGACCTGGGCGCCGAGAAGTTCCTCGACATCAAGTGCCGTGCCGGTGGCTTCCACCCCGACGCTGTTGTCATCGTTGCCACCGTCCGCGCCCTCAAGTATCACGGCGGCGTGCCCAAGGCTGAGCTCAACAGCGAGAACCTCGAGGCTCTTGAGAAGGGCCTGCCCAACCTCCTCCAGCACGTCGACAACGTGAAGAACGTCTATGGTCTTCCCTGCGTCGTCGCCATCAACGCTTTCCCGACCGACACCAAGGCTGAGCTCGACCTCGTTGAGGCCAAGTGCAAGGAGCAGGGCGTCAACGTCCGTCTGTCCGAGGTCTGGGCCAAGGGCGGCGAGGGCGGCAAGGCTCTGGCTGAGGAAGTCATCCGCCTCGCTGAGGACACCACCAACGATCACTTCCAGTTCGTCTACGACCTGGAGGATTCCATCGAAGAGAAGCTGAACAAGATCGCCACCAAGGTCTACCGCGCTGACGGCGTGGTGCTCGCCGGCGACGCCAAGAAGCAGGCTGCTCAGCTCACTGAGCTTGGCTTCGACAAGATGCCCATCTGCGTGGCCAAGACCCAGTTCTCTTTCTCCGACGATCAGACCAAGCTGGGCGCTCCCCGCGGCTTCAAGATCACCGTCCGCGAGATCAAGGTCAACGCCGGTGCCGGCTTCCTGGTTGCCAAGACCGGCAACATCATGACCATGCCGGGGCTTCCCAAGGTTCCCGCTTCCGAGCGCATCGACATCGACGCCAATGGCAAGATCACCGGCCTGTTCTAAGAAACAGCTGCCTCACAGATTTTACTCTTTTGATCCCCAAGGAAGAGGCGGAACCATCCGCCTCTTCCTGACATATTCTCTTCTGACTCTAAAATTACCGGGAGGAACGCTATGAAGATCGCAGATATGAAAGTTACCGAGCTCATCAACGAGGTCGGTTCAGGCACTCCCGCGCCCGGCGGCGGCGCTGTGGCCGGTCTTGCCGGCGGCGTCGGCGTCGCGCTGACGATGATGGTCAACGGCCTGACGCTGGACAAGAAGGGCTTTGAGAACGACCGCGAGCGCCTTCTGGACGCCATTGCCAAGGGCAATGAGCTCAAGGAGCGCTTTATCGACGTCATGAACCGCGACAGCGAGGTCTTCGACGTTCTGATCGAATCGCTCGCCCTCCCGAAGGACGACGACGCGCACAAGGCCATTCGCCGCGGCGCCGTGCAGGCAAGCTTCCGCAGCTGCACGCAGGTGCCGCTGACGATGATGGAGATCTGCGCCGAGGCCATCGACCTCTGTGCTGAGCTTGTCGGCACGACGAACCCGAACGTCGTCAGCGATCTTGGCATCGCCGCGCTCACGCTCAAGACCGCCATGCAGAGCGCATGGCTGAACGTGCTCATCAACCTTTCCTCCCTGAAGGACAAGGCCTTTGCCGATGAGTGCTGCAAAAAGGGCGAAGAGCTGCTTGCACACGCCATTCCCGTGGCGCAGGAAAGCTACGAAAAGGTGCTCAAGGTCATCACCGAAAAGTAACGCTCTTCCGGCCGGAAACGGCCTTTCCAAACTCTCTTTTTTCTTTGATACACGCCGCCCGCTGCGCTGCAAACGCGCCGCGGGCGGCGCGTTCATTTCTTTTTTGGATTTTTGCAATTTATAGTAGCATTTTGCAGATTTTGTGGTACAATACCATCGGTTCTATTGACGGATCCCAAATTTTGCACGAAAGAGGCTTTTTTATGGATTTTGTTGCAAACGGCTCCAAGAATGTCGAAATCGAGACTTCCACGGGCATTTACCTTCGCCACGCCATTCAGACGCACTTTGTCGAGATCGGCGAGGATTATATCGAGCTTGTCAACCGCTACGTCAAGCCCCTCTATGAAGAGGGCGACCTTCTGAGCATCAGCGAAAAGATCATCGCCCTGTGCCAGAAGCGCGTGGTCTATCGCAAGGATATGAAGATCTCGTGGCTGGCAAAGTTCCTCAGCCGCTTTGCCATTCAGCACAACAGCGCCGGCATCGGCGTGGGCGAAGTGTGCAAGATGCAGTTCGCCATCGACGAGTGCGGCGCATGGAAGGTCCTCTGGGCCGCCATCTGCGCGGGCTTCGGCAAGCTCGTGGGCAAGCACGGCATTTTCTACGATATGGTCGGCATGGAGGTCACGGGACTCGATGGCTTCTACCCCGACGTGTTCCCGGTTTATGGCGATTACGGCATTCGCATCCCTGAAAATCCCTCGGGCGTTTGTAATGAGATCTTCGAAAAGACCGGCGTGCGCGCGATGATCGTCGATGCCAACGACCTCACGCGCGACATTCTCGGCAAGGCCGACTGCGTGACCCTCACCGACGAGCAGCTCTGCGAGATCATTCGCGACAACCCCGCCGGTCAGGACGACCAGTGCACCCCGTTCATTCTGATCCGCAAGAAACAGTGATCCTTTTTTCGTTCCCTGCCACCCGCAGCGAGCGTGAGAAAGAGGGCGATCCTCTCACATGAGAGAATCGCCCTCTTTTTTTATGAAATTCTCAGTCCAATCCCGTATCGAGCCAGCCGGGGCGCTCCATTTCCACAACGGGCGGCTCCGTCGTGGCGCCGGGGTCGGTCACACCGGGATCGGTGGTCGTACCGGGGTCGACCGGCACGGTGGGATCGATGGGCGCGGTGGTTCCGGGATCGACCGGTGCGGTCACGCCGGGGTCGGTCGGCGCCGTGACGGCGGACTTGCCGACGTACACGATGCGGTTGCGCGCCTTGTAGTTGCTGTTCGCCTCAAAGGTCGAGGAGATGAGCTTGCCGTCGCCGGAGTAGACATTGCGGTAGGTCTTTACCTTATAGCCGGTGTAGGCGGTCTGCTCGACCTTGCGCTCGCCGGGAGCCAGCTCGTCCGTTTCGATGATCTCCTCCGTAAACGGAATGGTCTCAAGCACGTCGGCGCGGATCTTCACATAGGTGTCGTCCACCTTGGTGCCGAGAATGGTGATCTTGAGATAATTCTTGTTGCCGCTCGTCGTATACTCGGCGCAGACCTTGATGGGATAATTGGTATTGTTGCGGAACTCAAACTCAGGGCCGCCCTCGGCGACCGTCGCGTCAAGGCCGAGGCCGATGTAGTCGGAGGCAAAGCCGTGGTTCGCGCGCTGCACGATCTCAAGGTTGGCGTAGAGCGCGGCGGCATAGAGCGTAGAGCTCGCCTGGCACGCGCCGCCGCCGACCATGTCAACGGTCTTGCCCTGCAAGTAGCCCGGCGCGGGGCTGTAGCCGTTCGCCGCGGTAAAGGGCGTGACGAGCGGGCCGTATTTCATCGTTTCGCCGGCGTTCATAATGTAGCCGTTGATGCGCGAGGCGGTGAGCTTGACGTTCGCGCGGCGGCCTGGTGCGCCGCCGACCTTCGTGGTATAAGAGCTGAGCTCGTCGCGGAAAATCACCTGCTCAAGCTGCTCGGTCGTTACGTCCGGCAGCTCGACCGCGGCGTTCGGCACATCGACGGTCTCCCCCGCCGCAGCTTTGTCATAGGCGGCTTGCAGGTCAGAGAGTGCAAAATCCACCCCCGCGTGTCCCGGCACGACGGTGCCGCTTTCCTTATCAAAGGACGCATTGACCTTCTGCCCGATGATCGCCTCGCGCTGCGCGGCAAGATCGGCCTCCTGCGCGGGGATCACATCGTAAACGCCGCCATCCGCATCGCTCTTCAGCACGATCTCAGACGGCTTGCCGCCGCTGAGGTACGCGCCGCCAAGGTACATACTGAGCTGCTCTTTCGCGGTGTCGGTCGCGGCGCGGCCGTCCATCGGCTTCGTAACGCTGACCTTACCGTCCTCGGTCACGTGAATGGCAAATTCCACCGGATCGCAGGTTATGTCATCGCACAGCGTGTCGACCAGACTGCCAAGCTGATTGGGAGAATAATATAATCCCACCGTCGTTGCAGCGTCCTGCGGCTTGACGAGCGCGCGCAGATACCTGGTGCCCGCTGTCAGAATGCTGTCGTTGCAGCCGTAGACATTGTAGATGTGCTTGGCGAGGCCGTCAAAGTCGACATACTCCGGCATCTCGTTGAGCGCCACGTGCGCGACCTCCGTGCCGTCGGGCAGAACGAAGTCAACGCCCGCGCCCCTCGCCTGTGCCACGCTCGCTTTGAGCTGCTGCGCGGCCTGCTGCTCGCTCATGCCGCCGTAGTTGACCTCGCCGAGCATCACGTTGGGGTAAATGCACTGCCCCGCCGACACCCATGCGCCAAAGCCCAAATAGGCCGCCGCCAGCACGGCGGCGACGATGGCGATGACCTTGCCCGCCTTCCCCGATGTTTCACGTGGAACGCGCGGCGGCGTCTCGCCGCAGGACTCCGCAGACGCTCTGACGGCCTTCTCCGGCTTCATCAGGCGCTTGCCGCCCTTTTTCCTTTTCTTTTCCTCAAAGGCGCCGATGTTTTCTTCCATCTCTGGCTCCTCCCTGTTTCTTCCGTTCTTTGCGGTGGGGCTTTCCCCGCCGACTGCATCAGTATATCACAGAACAGGAGAAAAAGAATCACAAAAGGGTGACAATTTCAACTTTTTTCTCAGCGCTTTGCACATTTCGGGATCCGAATGGTCAAAAGAATGTTCTCCTCCGTGTCCTCGCGCTGCATATCGGCCTCCACGCCCGCCCGCTGCATTAGGCCGAGAGAATGGCGGATCGTGTTGAGGAAAATACGCACATCTTTGACAACATAGGTCGGCAGGCGCGGCGATGTTTGCTTTCTCTTCAGCATTTCCTCGATGAGCGCTTCGCTCTGGGCAACATTGTAGCCGCGGCGGATAATGGTCTGCAAGGCATGCAGGCGATCCTCCTCATCGGCAAGGCGCAGCAGCGCCCGGGCGTGCCGCTCGGAAAGGTCATGCGCGCACAGCAGGCGCGTGCAGTCCGGTGACAGGCGCAGCAGACGCAGCTTGTTGGCAACGGCGGACTGGGATTTCCCCAGCTTTTCCGCCGCCTGCTCCTGCGAAAGGCCGTAGGACGAGATGAGCCGCGCAATGGCAACCGCCTCTTCAAGATAATGCAAGTCGCGGCGCTGCAAATTTTCCACAAGCGCAAGCAGCGCGCTCTCCTCCTCGCTCGAGCGGGCAAGCAGACACGGCACCTCGCGCAGCCCCGCAAGCTTTGCCGCGCGCAGCCGCCGCTCCCCGGCGATGAGCTCATAGCCTTCGTCCGTGCGGCGGACGGTCAGCGGCTGCAAGATCCCGTAGCGGCGAATGCTGTCGCTCAGCGCGCGCAGGGAATCCTCGTCGAACTCCACGCGCGGCTGGTTGGGATTGGGGCGCAGCGCGTCAACGCTCAGCTCGAGCACGCGGCGCGGGAACAGCTGCTTTTTTGCGGACATTTCCATGGATTTCCCCTCCTTTTTCTCCACTTTTAGCACAAATTGTGTGCAAAACGCGGCGAATCCGGGCGAAGAGGGCAAAAAAGATCCGCGTTTTTGAAAACGCGGATCTTTTTTCTCTTTATTTCCCGTCGCGCTTGACGTGCATGCGGCTCACAGCGCGGGCGATGCGCGCGCGGGCAAGCGCCTGCTCCTGCTCGCTGTGCCTGGCGTCAAGCTCGGCGCGCGAAGCGGCGGCCATCTCCTCGGCGCGGCGCAGGTCGATCTCCTCCGGCCGCTCGATCGTGTCCACCAGCAGCAGCGCTTCCCCGTTTTCCATCTTGAGAAGTCCCTCGGATACGGCGGCGATCTGCTCATCGCCGTCCTGTCCCCGCAGCGTCAGCTTGCCGGGGACGATCGCGATCACAACGTCCTCATGCTGCGCCATCACGCCGTACATGCCGTCGATCGTCGGCACGGTGAGCGAGGCGCAGGCGCCGTCGAAAAATGTGCGCTCCGGCGCAAGAATACGAAGGTGAACCGTGTTCATCACACTTCCCCGCTTTCCATCTTCTTCGCCTTGGCAAGCGCATCGTCGAGCGTGCCGACATTGTAAAATGCCATTTCGGGATAACCGTCCATCTCGCCGGAGAGGATCGCTTCAAAGCCGCGCAGCGTTTCCTCCAGCGGCACATATACGCCCGGAAGGCCGGTGAACTTTTCGGCAACAAAGGTCGGCTGGGCAAGGAAGCGCTGAATCTTGCGCGCGCGGTTGACCGTAAGCTTGTCTGCGTCGCTCAGCTCGTCCATGCCGAGAATGGCGATGATATCCTGCAATTCGCGGTATTTTTGCAGCGTGGCCTGCACGCTGCGGGCAATGCGGTAATGCCGCTCGCCCACAATATCCTCCTCGAGAATGCGGGAGGACGATTCCAGCGGGTCGACCGCGGGATAAAGTCCCTGCTCGGCGATCTTACGGCTCAGAACCGTCGTCGCGTCGAGATGGGTAAACGTCGTAGCGGGGGCGGGGTCGGTCAGATCGTCCGCCGGAACATAGACCGCCTGCACGGACGTGATCGAGCCGCTTTTTGTGGAGGTGATGCGCTCTTGCAGCTCGCCCATTTCGTTGGCAAGCGTCGGCTGATAGCCGACGGCGGAGGGCATGCGCCCGAGCAGGGTAGAAACCTCGCTGCCCGCCTGCACAAAGCGGAAGATATTGTCGATAAACAGCAGCACGTCGCGCTGCTCCTCGTCGCGGAAGTATTCCGCCATCGTAAGACCCGTGAGCGCCACGCGCATGCGGACGCCCGGCGCTTCGTTCATCTGACCGAAGACGAGGGCGGTCTTGTCGATGACGCCGCTCTCGTGCATCTCGTTCCAGAGGTCGTTTCCCTCGCGGCTGCGCTCGCCGACGCCCGTGAAGATCGAGTAGCCGCCGTGCTCCACGGCGATGTTGTGGATCAGCTCCTGAATGAGCACCGTCTTGCCGACGCCCGCGCCGCCGAAGAGACCGATCTTACCGCCGCGCGGATAAGGCTCCAAAAGGTCGATGACCTTGATGCCCGTTTCCAGAATTTCAACACCGGGGTTCTGCTCGGCAAAAGCCGGCGGCTTTCTGTGGATGCTGCGGCGCGGCTCGTCCGCGCCGATGGGCGCACCGTCGTCGATGACGTCTCCGAAGACGTTGAACAGCCGCCCAAGCGTACATTTGCCGACGGGCACGCGCAGTCCGCTGCCCTCGCCCGTCACGTCCATGCCGCGCGCAAGGCCCTCGCTGCCCGAAAGCATGATGCAGCGCACCGTATCGCTGCTCAGGTGCTGCGCGACCTCCATCACGCGGCGCGCGCCGTCCACCTCAACGGACAATGCCTCGCGAATGCGCGGCAGGCCGCCTTGCGGAAAGCGCACGTCCACCACGCTGCCCGATACCTGAATGATCTTACCCGTGCGCATGCTGCTGCGCCTCCTTTCTCATGCGGTTCTGCCTGCTGCGCGCGCCGGCCGAGACCTCGGTGATCTCGCTTGTGATGGCGCTCTGCCGCTCATGGTTGTACTCGAATTGCAGCTCCCGCAGCATGTCGTCCTCGTTCCGGTTGGCAGCGTCCATCGCGGAGGCGCGCGCGTTCTGCTCAGCGCAGAAGCTGTGTACCATCGCCGAATAGAGGAAGCCCGTGATATACGCCGGAACGATCTTGGCGAGCACCTCCTCGGCCGAGGGTTCAAATCTGATATGCGGCAGAGGCGCGCCGCCCTCAAACTCTCCGCTCTCCAGCGGCAGAAGCCTTGTGGTGTGTACGCTCATCTCCATGCCGTTTTCAAAGTCCGTATAAACCATATAGAGTTTGGAGATCTCCCCGCGGTCAAAAAGGTCGAGGAGCTTTGCCGTGATCTCGCGGGCGCGGCGCAGCGTGGGGCTCTGCGCGGTGTACTGAAAGTTCTTTTCCATCGGTACGCCGTGGCTTGCAAAAAACTGCCGGCCGTTGTCGCCCACCACGAAAACGCGGCTGTCGGAATGGCTTTTGATCCGCCCCAGCGTTTCCTGAATGACATTCTGGTTGTAAGCGCCCGCAAGGCCGCGGTCCGCCGTGACGACCAGATAGGCGTATGTGCCGGACTGATCGGAATCGTCCGCATCGCCGCAGAACACATAGGGGCTTCTGATCTCGCCCCCGCGCTGGAAAATGCGCTCGATCTCCCCCGTCAGCGCGTCAAAAAACGGGCGCGTTTTTTCAAGATCTTCCTTCGCCCGCCGCATTTTGGTCGAGGCGATGAGGTACATCGCGTTCGTCACCTTCTGCGTGCTTTTGATGCTTTCAATGTGTCCGCGGATCTCCTTCATGCCCGCCATGTCCTCTCACCTCACTTGCTCAACTTTGAAAATTTTCTTTGACAAACGCCTTGGCGATTTCAACGATCTGCGCCTGCTGCTCGTCGCTGAGAAGGCCCGTCTGCTCGATGGCGCGGCACAGCGCGCCCTGCGTATCGGCAAAGTGCCGCAGCAGGAGCGGCAAAAAGCCGTCGAGCTTTTCCGCCGGGATCTCCGCAAACGTGTGGCTCAGCCCCGCAACGAGCAGAATGACCTGCTCATACTGCTTGTAGGGGCGGAATTGCTTCTGTCGCAGCATGCGCGTCAGCCCCTGCCCGTAGGCAAGCAGCTTTTTGGTCGATTCGTCAAGGTCGCTGGCAAACTGCGTGAACGACTCCATCTCGCGGTACTGCGAGAGGTCAAGGCGGATCGTCTTGGCCGCCTTTTTCATCGCCTTGGTCTGCGCGTCGCCGCCCACGCGGGACACGGACAGACCCACGTTCACCGCCGGCCGCTGGCCGGAGAAGAACAGGCGCGATTCCAGAATAAGCTGACCGTCGGTAATAGAAATGACGTTCGTCGGGATATAGGCCGACACGTCGCCCGACTGTGTCTCGATGATCGGCAGCGCCGTGATGCTGCCGCCGCCCTTTTCATCGCTCAGGTGTGCCGCGCGCTCAAGCAGGCGGGAGTGCAGATAGAATACGTCGCCGGGGTAGGCCTCGCGACCGGGCGAACGCTCCAGCAGCAGGCTCATCGCGCGGTAGGCGACGGCGTGCTTGGAAAGATCGTCGTAGACGATGAGCACGTCGCGCCCCTTGTGCATAAAGTACTCGCCCATGGCGCAGCCCGCGTAGGGCGCAACATATTGCAGCGGCGCGGCATCGCTCGCCGAGGCGTTGACGATGATCGTATAGTCCATCGCGCCGTGCGATTCCAGCGTCTTTCTGAGCTGGGCGACGGAGCTCGCCTTCTGTCCGATGGCAACATAGATGCAGATGACACCCTTGCCCTTCTGGTTGACGATGGTATCGAGGGCGATGGCGGTCTTGCCGGTCTGGCGGTCGCCGATGATGAGCTCGCGCTGCCCGCGCCCGATGGGAAACATCGAGTCGACGCAGAGAATGCCCGTTTCAAGCGGCGTGTCGACGCTCTTACGGTCGATGATGCCGGGAGCGGGACTTTCCACAGCGCGGTAACCGTCGGCGCGGATCTCTCCGCCGCCGTCGATGGGTACGCCGAGCGCGTTTACCACGCGGCCGAGGAATCCCTCGCCCACGGGGACGCCCGCCGTGCGCCCGGTGCGGCGCACCGTGCTGCCCGCACAGATGCTCGCGTCGTCGTCAAAGAGGATACAGCCGACGCTCTCCTCCGAAAGATCCTGCACCATGCCGCGCACGCCGCCGTCGAAAAGCAGCACCTCGCCGTAGGCCGCGCCGGAAAGTCCGTCCACGCGGGCGATGCCGTCGCCCACGGTCAAAACCGTGCCAACCTCCTGGGCAAGCACATCCGGCGTCCACGAGAGCACGGTTTCCTTCAAAAGCGGGATCACATCGCCCTGCGCGGCAGCAAGCTTTTCCAGCGCGCTCTTGAACTGGCTCAGTCTGCCGCCCGCGCTCCAGTCGTAGACCTCCGCGCCCGCCTCGAGACGAAAGCCGCCGGGATAGGCGTCGCTCTTCTGCCAGACGAGCGTCGTTCCCTCGCCGTACTTTTCGGCGAGGAAGGCCAGAAATCGCTTCTCCTGCTCCTGCGACGGACGCGCGGCAGAGAGCAGTACGGCCTCTAAATGCTCCGTGCGCTCAGCCATTGTTCTTGCGCTCCTCCGCCGTGTCCAGGAACTTGTCGTAAGCGTCCGACGTGCTGGAAAGCACCAGCTTTTCCGCCGCGGCGCTCATCAGTTCGGCGATCTCGCCCCTGGCCTGCTCCATCACGCGCTCGTGCTCGCTCGCGGCGGCATCGTACGCCTTTTTGATGATCTCTTCCGCCTGCTGCTCGGCCTGCGCGCGGCGCTCGTCCACCGCGTGCTGCAAAGCGTCGTTCGCCTCGCGCTGGCGGCGCACGATCTCCTCGTCCGCGCCTTTCAGCTGCGCGGCGAAGTCCTCCTTCGTCTTTTCCGCCTGCGCAAGCGCAGCCTTGGCATCTGCGTCCATCTTCTCATAGTGCGCCTTGCGGCTGTTCATGAAGTCTCTCACAGGCTTGTAGAGAAGGAAATACAGCGCGCCGAAGAGAATGACAAAGTTCAGCGCGTGCAGCAGGATCTGCTGCAAATTGATATTAAGCGGCATGCAAAAGCCCCTCCTTCTTGGGCGTTTTCTTCATCAAAGGACGAAGATGATGAGGATCGCCACGATCAGCGCGTAAATGATGACCGTTTCGATGAACACAAGACCCATCATCATCGACGCGCGGATCTGCCCCGTCGCCTCAGGCTGGCGGGCAATGGCCTCGCTCGATCTGGCCACGGCGATGCCCATGGCCAGCGCGCCGCCGAGGCACGCAATGCCGATCATCAGACCCGAACCCATGGCCTTGGCAGAGGTCACGTCGCTTTCGCCGCTCTCGTCCGCCACCGCTTCGGTCGCGTTTTTGGCAGCATCGCTTTCGCCGGCAGCGAAGGCCGGAATGGTGCAGATCATCAGCGCGCAGAGCAGCATCATCAGCGCTGCAAATCTTTTCATATTTTTCATGGCAAATTTACCTCTTTCTTCACGCAGCCGTTTTGCTGCGGGATTTTTTGACCTTTCCGGATTTTGGTGCTTTCGCGTGCTTCTCGGTGGATTCCCCGTAGAACGTAGAGACCAGCATCGTCAGAACATATGCCTAGATCAGCGCGTGCAGCAGCGTGAACAGCACGCCGACGATCACCGGCAGCACATAGGAAAGCGCCGCATAATAATACACCATCTCCGTCACGAGTGCGCCGGAGAGCAGCGCGCCGAAGAGTCGGAAGCTCATTGAAATGGGCAGCGAAAAATCCTTGAGCGCGTGCAGGAAGCCGCTCGGCCCCGCGGCGATCAACCCGCCGAAGAGGATCACGCCGTAGCTCATGCAGCCCATGGCGATCGCCCCGTTGATATCGGACAGCGGCGCGGGAAGGCTGATCGCCAGCCCGGACGTGGTCACCGCCTGCACGCCGAGCAGCTCAAAGAGCGTGCCGACAAAGATGTAGACGCCCGCCGAGAAAATATATCCCCGCAGGAATTTGTTCCGGTGCGGGCTGCTCCCCTCGGCAAGGCCGTCGAACAATCCGACGAGCTGCTCCAAAAGGAGCTGGAACTTTCCCGGCACGTATTGGAACCTGGGGATCACAAAGAACCGGCAGATCAAACCAAACACGATCAGAATGCCCGTCACGATGTAGGCGGAAATAAGCCCCGGATTCACCTCGGTCAAACCGAAAAGGCTCACCTTGTTCTGCTCGTGCAGCACCGCGTCGCGCATGACCTCCTGGATCGACTCACTCTCCCCGCCGCCTGACGGCGCGAGCAGGCAGCCCGCCAAAAGCGCCAGCACAAGACCTGCGAACACGATCAGCTCCCGCGTTCGCTTTTTCTTATCCACGCATCTTACCCCCTTTGTCTCACTCGCCCAGTTTTCATCTTAAAAGGCAGCCTTATTTATACCACTCGCATGAACAAAATGCAAGGCTTCCTGCAAAATGTACGTTCTCTTTTTGCGGCTTCTTTGCATTTTCTTAACGCAAATTTCATTCCCGTCCGTTCTGGTGGAAAAAGCACAGCGGAAGAGGGGTTCTTCGCCCTCTCCCGCCTTTGGTTTTCTTCTGTTATTTTCTCTTCTGCCGGCGGATATCCTCGCCGAAAAAGAGGAGGATCTGATACTCGCCCTGCAAACGCGAGAGCACCGGCGCGCCGTAACGCCGCCCGAGCTCGTCGGGGCTCAGGTTTGTGGAGATGACGGTCTTTTTCCCCGTGATGAGGCGGGTGTTGACAATCTGATACATCGCGCTGTGGACAAAGCTCGTCATCAGCTCGGTGCCGAGATCGTCGAGGATCAGCAGGTCGCAGCCGAGCGCACGGCTCACGGCGCTGTCGGCCTCCCCGTCGTCTCGGCCGAACTTCTGCGCTTCAAAGCGGGAGAAGATATGCCCCGCCGTGTCGTACACGACGCTGTGTCCGCTCGCGCTCACCACGCGCGCGATGGACGCAGAGAGAAAGGTTTTCCCCAGCCCCGTGCCGCCGGTGAGCAGAAGGCTGCCGCTCTTGGGCGAAAATTCGTGCGCATAGTCCTGGCAGATATCATACACGCGCTCCATGTTCGTGCGCGGCGATACGCCAAGCTCCGCATCCGGCAGCGGAGAATAGTAGTCGAAGTTAAAATTCTCAAAGCACTGCGAGCCGAGATCCAAAAGCCCCGAAAGCTCCTTGTTCTGCTCGCTTGCGTAGTAGGCGCGCAGGCACGCGCAGACCTCGCTGCCGAGAAAGCCCGTGTCGCCGCAGCGCGGGCACTTGGGCTTTTCCTCCAGATAATCGTTCGGCAGCCCCATCTGCGTCAGGAGGAGGCGCTTTTCCTGCTGCAAATTGAGGTTTTCCTCCCGCAGCGCCTCGATCGCCGGGCGCGGGTCTGTGCCGCGGCGCAGCCCCGAGGCGATGATCTTCGCCATCGTGTGCGACAGCTCGCGGTCGATCTCCTCGATGCGCGGGCATTTTGTGTAGATCGCGCGCTCGCGTGCGCGGAAGTTTTCCGCGCGGCGCTGCTTGTCCTCGTCAAAGCGCGCCAGCGCCTGACGCATCAGCCGCCCATCGTAAGACATCGTTCTTCCCCCGCTTTCGTTACTGGTTCAAATATTCCTTCATCCAGGCGTTGCCGCCGCCGTTGGTGTTCTTCTTCGGCTTGCTCTGCTCCTTGGCGTTCTCAGCCTTCACTTCGGCAAGCGTGTGCAGGCCCTTTTCGTGCCAGCGCTTCAAAATGCCGTTGCAGTACGGCCAGCGGAACTCGTGGCAGTGCAGGATCGTACGGTCGTAGGCCTCGGCCACCGTTTCCGCCGGAAAGCCCATCTCCGCCCACGCGGAGAGATACTTTCCCTCGCTCGGCGCGCTCGCGCGTCCCTGCATGCGCAGCGCCGCCATGTACTCGGGATATTTCCCGCGCAGCGCCTGCTCACGCTTCATATACTCGCTGGCCTTTTCGATGGAAAAGAGCTCCTTGCGCGCCCAGACGTAGCCTTCCTTTTCGATCTCGCGCATGTTGGGAAGTCTTCCCTCGCCGAACTGCTGCTCCTTCTTGCCGATGCAGTAGTTCACCAGCGTGTAGACCACGTCCGCCGGCAGGCCGAGATTTTCGTAAAGCCCAAGGAGCTTTTTGACCGACGGCGTCGAAAGTGGGCCGAGCTTGTGCTCCACCTCGCGCAAAAGGCAGGCAAAGCGCCCGTCTCCCTCCAGCTTGCGCGCGATGTCCTCGCGCGTGTACTCGGGCGGTTCGTTGAGCTGCGGCGGAAGCGGCGCTTCCTCTTTTTTCTCCGGCGCGCCGACGAGTTTCATCTCATAGAGCGCCTGTTCCGCCGCGCGCAGGCGGTTTTCGTCCCACTTGAGCTCGCGCGCGAGCTTTTCCGCGTCGGCTGCGCCGCGCGCGTGCAGGATGGCGAGGTACAAAAGCGCCGCATCGCCGTTTCCGAGCGCGATCAACCGCTTGACCGTTGCCGGAGAAAGCGTGATGTTTTCTTCCGTGTTCAGATGCAGCACATAGCCTGCCATGCGCCCCGCCTCCTTTCGCCTCGATTCGATTCTAACATTCTACATGAAATTTTCCCGTTCGTAAACATGAAATTTTTGCTGCCCCCTTTTCACATTTTCACTCTCGTGTTATACTATTGGGGATTATATGGGTGGAAATTGCCCTTTTTTGTGCAACGCCGAAGAAGAAAGGAGCACACAATCATGGAAAACCGCATTACCGTCTCTATTTGCGACGAGGAATACACCTTTGTCGCCGAGGAAGCCCCCTCTTACATGCAGAAGGTCGGCTCCTACGTCAATGACAAGATGAGCGAGCTGCTCAACTCCGCCAAGGTCGGCCGCACCGACGCCGCCGTGCTGACCGCTGTGAACATCACCGACGAGCTTTTTAAGGAGCGCGAGGCCGGCGACGCGCTGCGCCGCCAGCTCAAGCAGTATCTCGACGAGGCGAGCCAGGCCAAAAACGAGGTCAGCGAGCTCAAGCGCGAGATCTTCAAGCTCCAGCAGCAGAAAAAGTAAGCCTTGACGACTGAACTGTTGGCGCCCGCAGGCGGGCGGGAAGCGCTCGTTGCCGCCGTGCAGAGCGGCGCGGACGCAGTTTATATGGGTTTCGGCGCGTTCAACGCGCGCCGCAGCGCAAGGAACTTCTCCGACGAGGAATTCCGCGCAGCGGTCTCTTATTGCCATTTGCGGGGCGTGAAGGTCTATCTGACGCTCAATACGCTCGTCACCGACCGCGAGCTGCCCGCGCTTGCCGCGGAGGCGCGCACCGCGTCGGAGTGCGGCGTGGACGCGATCCTGGTGCAGGATTGGGGTGTTCTGGCGACGCTGCAAAAAATCATTCCCGACGTGCCGCTGCACGCCTCGACGCAGATGAGTCTGCACACGCTCTCGGGCGTCAAAGAATCGGCTCGTCTCGGCATGACGCGCGCGGTGCTCGCGCGCGAGCTGAACCGCGAGGAAATTGCCGAGATCTGCCAAAAAAGCCCCATTGAGATCGAAACGTTCGTCCACGGCGCGCTGTGCATGTGTTACAGCGGCCAGTGCGAGATGTCTGCCGTCATCGGGCGGCGCAGCGGCAACCGTGGCGCCTGCGCCCAGCCCTGCCGTCTGCCCTACGGCTTTTCCGGCAGGGCGGACGGCCATCCGCTGAGCCTGAAGGACGCGAACCTCGCACCCTTCGTGCCGGAGATGATGGACATGGGCGTCGCGTGCCTCAAGATCGAAGGGCGCATGAAGCGCCCGGAGTACGTCGCCGCCGTGACGGAGATCTACGCGCGCCTTCTGCGAGAGCATCGCGCACCGACGAAGGACGAGCAGAAAAGGCTCGCCCTCGCCTTCTCGCGCGACGGCTTCACCGAGGGGTATTACCGCGGCGCGCGTGGGCGCGAGATGTTCGGCACGCGGCCGGAAAACGCAAGATGGCCGGAGGACTGGTTTGGGGAGCTGCGCGCCCGCTATGAAAAGGAAGACCTGCGGCTCGTGCCGCTCACGTTCGACTGCACCATCCGCGCGGGAGAGCCGATGCGCCTCCGCGCCGAGGACGCGGACGGCCACACGCTCACCGTCACCGGAAATGTGCCCGAGGCGGCGCGAAACCGCGCGCTCACGGCGGAAGAGGTGGAAGCACGCCTCAAAAAGACCGGCGGCACGGCGTTTACGGTCGATCTCTGCGCGGTCACGCTGGACAACGGCCTCGCCGTCAGCGCGGGCGCGCTCAACGCGCTGCGCCGCGAGGCGCTCTCGCAGATGGAAGCGCTGCGCACCGCCGCGCCCGAGCGCCGCGCGTTCGGCTTTGTCCCGCCGAAAACGGTCAAAAACAGCGCGGACAAGCCGCTTCTGACGGTTTCTCTCCACCGCGCCGCGCAGCTGAGCGAGGAGCTCATCGCTCTCTCCCCCGCGCGCGTCTATCTCCCCGTCGAGCTGCTGCCGCAGCTTGACCTTGCACCCTATCGCGGCAGGACGGATTTTTTCGCGCTCTTGCCGCGCATCTACCGCACACAGGACGAGCCTGTTTTGCGCGCGCTGCTCGAAGACGGCGTCAAAAAGGGCGTTACGGGCGTGTCGATCGCCAACCTCGGCCACCTTTCGCTCGTGCGCGGACTCGATATCACGCTCCACGGCGACTGGGCGCTGAACGTCTATAACTCCGCCGCGCTCTCTTTCTGGAAGAAGGAGGGGCTTTCGAGTGCCTGCGCTTCCTTCGAGCTGCGCGACGCACAGCTGCGCGACCTCAGCAAGTGCCTGCCCTGCGAGGCCATCGTCTACGGCAGGCTCCCGCTCATGGTCACGGAGAACTGCCTGAATGCAAACGAGTCCGGCTGTCGATACTTTAAGGAGCGCCCTGCGTCCGTCCCGGCGGACGGCGCGTGCGCAAGTGCGCCGGAGCTGACCGACCGCCGCGGCGAGCACTTCCCCGTGCTGCGCGCGTGGGGCTGCCGCAGCGAGATCGAGAACGGAAAAATTCTCTACCTTGCGGACAAAGCGCACGACTGGCAGAGCCTTGGCCTGCGCTATGCCTGCCTGCGCTTCACGACGGAATCGCCCGAGGACTGCGTGCGCATGCTGCGCGCGTATCAGGGCGAGACGGTCGAAGCGCCGGAGAATATCACACGCGGTCTCTTCTACCGCGGCGCAGAGTAAATCCGAATTGTAATTTTTTATCTTGATTATACTTTTTATTATCAAATAGTGAGGCAATATCATGGCAATTGTTTTGGCATCTCAATCCCCGCGCCGTCAGGAGCTGCTCGCCCGCATCGGCGTGGAGGACTTTAAGACCCTCTCGCTCGACATTGACGAGAGCTATCCGGAAGGTCTTTCTCCCGAGGACACGGTGCGCTACATTGCAAAGAAAAAATGCGACGCAGCCGCCGCCCTCTGCTCTCCCGACGATCTCATCATCACGGCGGACACAATGGTCTTTTTGGGCAATGACCGTCTTGGCAAACCGCACGATGAGGACGATGCGTTCCGCATGCTGCGCGAGCTTGCCGGCCGCGGCCACACGGTCTGCACGGGCGTGAGCGTTCGCCGCGGCGCGCAGGAAGAGCGCTTCGCCGTATCCACGCGCGTCTTTTTCCGCCCGATGACCGATGACGAGATCCGCGCCTACATCAAAACCGGCGAGCCGATGGACAAAGCCGGCGCCTACGGCGTGCAGAGCCGCGGCGCGCTCTTTGTCGAGCGCATCGACGGCGACTTTTTCAACGTCATGGGACTCCCCGTGGAGCAGCTCGGACTCGTGCTCGTGCGCTTCGGCGTGAAGCTGCTCTGAGCCTCTCCCCTGCCCCACTGCGAAAGGAGGGTAAGCCTTGAAAGAATTTTTCCGCCGCCACGGATTGCGCATTCTGGCTGCCGCCGCGGCGGTCGCCGTGCTTTTGAGCCTGCTGACGTATTTTTCCTCGACCTCGTCGGTGCTGGAGAATATCGCAGGCGTGCTGACCTCGCCGTTCCGCGCCGCCACCACCGCCGTGAGCGGCTGGGTGGCCGACAAGCGGCAGTATTATGAGGACGTCACCTCGCTCAAGGAGGAAAACGCGGCGCTCAAAAAGGAGGTCGCGGAGCTGCGCGCCCAGCAGCGTCAGGCGCAGGCCGACAGCGAGGAAAACAAGCTCCTGCGCGAGCTTTTGAAGCTGCAGGAGCAGCGGCGCGACTTCCAGTTCGTCTCCACGGCCGTGCTTGCCCACAGCGAGAGCAGCTGGACTTCTTCGCTGACGCTGAACCACGGCACCGATCAGGGCATCGCCGCGGGCGACTGCGTGGTGAGCGCCGAGGGTTATCTTGTCGGCATCATCTCCGAGGTTGGCTACAACTGGTCGACTGTCCTGACCATCATCGACACGGATACCGAGCTTGGCGCGCGCATCTTCCGCACCGGCGAAGTCGCCGTGGCGGAGGGGGACTTTGCCCTCATGGGTCAGGGCAGGCTGAAGCTCTCCTACCTCACCTCGGACGATGAGGTGCTCATCGGCGACCAGATCGTCACCTCGGGTCTCGGCGGATACTATCCGAGCGGGCTTGTCATCGGCGCGGTCGAGTCGCTCAAAACGGGCGACGACGGCCTTGCCCGCTATGCCGTTCTTGCCCCCATGATGGACCTCAACACCCTCACCGAGGTGTTCGTCATCACGGACTTCGCTATCGTCGACTGAGGAGGGTATCCATGAATCTCTCTCAAACCGCCATACTCAAATGGACGTTTTACGCGCTCGCCGCGGCGGCGCTGTTCTTCCTGCGGCGGCTGTTTCTCGGCTCGATGACGTTTTTCGGCGTCCTTCCCTTCCTGCCGCCCGTCGTTCTCGCGGTCATCGCCTCGTTTGAGCTGCCGCAGCCGTCGGTGATCGCGGGCATCGTGTTCGGCGCGCTGTGCGACCTTGTGCTGCCCGCGCCGTTTCCCTGTCTGTACACCGTTGCATTCACGATCGCCGCGCTGCTCATCTCCACACTTGTCAGCAATCTCTTGCAGCAGGGCTTTCCCCGCGCGCTGCTCTCGTGCGTGCTGACGTTTCTGATCGTTGATCTCTTGCAGGCTGCCGCGCTGCTGCCGCGCGGCGGAAGCGACGCCATCGTGCCGATGCTCTCGCTCTTTGCGCGCGAAACGCTGCTCTCGTGCCTGCTGCTTGCGCCGGTGTATCCGGCGCTGCGCGCCGTGCGCCGCACTTTCCCCGACTGATTTTTCCTAATTTTCCCATCGCCTTCGCAGAAAGGAGGCCGCCATGGATCCCAAACGCTTTACCCGCCGCCTCGTTGCGCTCGGTGCGGTGATGTTCCTCTGCGCGCTCGTGTTCGTCATCACGTTGTTCGACGCGCAGATCGTCAATGGCGACGATTACCTTGCCCAGTCCGTGCGTGCAAACGCCAAGGTCGAAACGGTCAAGGGTACGCGCGGCGTCATCACCGACCGCAACGGCAAGGTGCTTGTGTCGAACCGCGCGGTCTACACGCTGGATTTTGACTCTTCTCTCGTCCCGGACGACGAGCTGAACGACGCGCTGCTGCGCCTCATCGCGCTGATGAACGCGCAGGGCGTCGAGATCAAGGACACGCTGCCGCTCTCCCAAAGCTCCCCCTACGTCTACGACACCGCAAACGGCAGCGCCAAGACGCTCTCCAAATACCTTGTCTCGCTCAAGTGGATCAGCGAGAGCGCCGTCGATGAGGACGGCCTGCCCACCACGCTCACCGGCTCGGCGCTGTTCCTCAAGCTGCGCAGCGAATACGATATTGATGAGACCCTCCCCGCCGCCACGGTGCGCACGCTCATCGGCCTGCGCTACTCCCTCGCCGCTGCCAAGATGAACGGCTCGACGGTCTTTGAATTCGCAAGCGACGTGGACATTCCGCTCATCTCCCTCATCAAGGATGGCAACTATCTGGGCGTGCAGGTGGACACCTCGTCCGTGCGCGTTTACGAGACCGACTATGCCGCCCATGTGCTCGGCTACACCGGCAGCATTCAGGATTGGGACGACTACAAGGATAAGCCCGGTTACACGCTCGCCACCATCGTCGGCATCTCGGGCGTGGAGAGCGCGTTTGAAGAATATCTCCACGGCAACGCGGGCAAGCGCCTTGTCACGTTCAACGACTCCGGCAAGATCACAGGCGAGCTCTACTCCGAGGAGCCGAAGCCCGGTTCCACCGTGGCCCTGACCATCGACATCGACTTTCAGGCGCAGGTAGAAGAATCGCTCAAAAGCACCGTCTCTTCGATGACGAAGGCGGACGGCGTCGAGCGCGGCGCGGCGGTTGCCGTCGTGCAGGTCGGCACGGGCGATGTGCTGGCGCTCGCGTCGTACCCGACCTATTCCCTCTCGACCTTCCGCGAGAATATCTCCGAGCTTTCCAATGATTCGATGCGTCCGATGTGGAACCGCGCCACACAGGGCAAATACGCCCCCGGCTCCACCCTCAAGCCCCTCACCGGCATTGCCGCGCTCGAATCCGGCGCGACCACCGTACGCGAAAAGATCTACGACTCCGGTAAGTGGGTCTATCCCGGCTACTCGGCGAGCTACACCTACTGCTGGAAGCGCAGCGGACACGGCGCGCTCAACGTGCGCGGCGCGATCATGAACTCCTGCAACTACTACTTCGCCGAAATGGGCTACCGCATGGGCATGGATACTCTGCGCAAGTACTACGCAGACTTCGGTCTCGGCGCGCCGACCGGCATTGAGATCGGCGACACTGCCGGCCGCCTCCCCTCGCAGAACGAGGGCGAAAACCTTGCCCCGTGGGCGGCCTTCGGTCAGGCAAACCAGGAGTACTCTCCCCTCCAGCTTGCCAACTACATTGCAACGCTCTGCGGCGGGGGCGAGCGCTATACCACCCACCTTTTGAAGAATGTCCGCTCCAGCGGCTCCGGTACGCTCGAATACGTTTACGACGCCGCGCCGGTCGAAACGGTCTCGGTGAGCAGCGAAAATCTCTCCGCCGTGCTCGCCGGCATGCACGATCTCGCCGCCGACGGCGCGGTCTCGTCCTACTTCAAGGACTGTATCGTCGACGCAGCCGCCAAGACCGGTACGATCCAGACGGGCGACGCGAAGAACAACAACGGCGCATTCGTCTGCTTCGCCCCCTACGATGATCCGCAGATCGCGGTGGCGATCGTCATTGAAAAGGGCGGCACGGGCGCGGCGCTGGCCTCCACCGCCGTGCAGGTGCTGAACGCTTATTTTTCCAATGCGTCCGCCTCCTCTGCGGTCACGGGCGAAAACGCACTCTTGGGTTGAGCGCGCCATTTTGGCGCGCTCTCCTTTTAGTTATAGCCGCCGCAAAGCGGCAGAAAGGAATGTTATGTCAACTTCTTGGTTTGATCCGCGCGATCTGCGCTGCAAATCCCCCTTCGGCGCGGTGCCCTGCGGCGCCGCCGTCACCTTCTGCTTTCGCCCCGAGCGCGGCGCGGCGATTACGCGCTGCGAGCTGATCGCCCACGGCGAGTTTGCCGACCGGTGGACGACCTTGGAGCTCGCGCCCGTCTTTGAGGACGGCGGCACGGTCTACCGCGGCGTTTTCACCGCCCCCGATGATATAGAGCTCGTGTGGTATCACTTCCGCCTCTCGTGGGCGGACGGCGGCACGAGCTGCTGCGGGAAAGCTGGTCTCTGCGCGTGGGACGCGGTCGAGCCCTGGCAGCTCACGGTCTACGACGATACACACAAGACGCCGGAGTGGTTCGGCCGCGGCCTCACCTATCAGATCTTCCCCGACCGCTTCTGCCGCGCAAAAAAGCGGGACGTTGCGGGTCTTGTCGGAGCGCGCACGCTGCACGATAATTGGGACGAGCTTCCCGAATACCGCCCGAACGCCGAGGGCGAGATCACGTGCAGCGACTTTTTCGGCGGCGACTTGCAGGGCATCACGGAAAAGCTCGACTACCTTGCCTCTCTCGGCGTGACGACGCTCTACCTCTGCCCCATCTTCGAAGCGTCCACCAACCACCGCTATGACACCGCCTGCTATGAGCGCATCGACCCGCTGCTCGGCGACGAAGAGGATTTCCACACGCTCTGCGCGGAGGCAAAAAAGCGCGGCATTCACGTCATGCTCGACGGCGTTTTCAACCACACGGGGCGAAAGAGCGTCTATTTCAACGCCGACGGCTTTTACGACGACCTCGGCGCGGCGCAGGGCGAGCAGTCGCCCTATTACCGCTGGTACAACTTCCACCCCTTCCCCGATGAGTACGACGCTTGGTGGGGCATCAAGAACCTGCCCGCGGTCAACGAGCTGGAGAAAAGCTATGTTGACTACATCATCGAGGGGGAAAATTCCATCATCAAGCGCTGGCTGCGCGCGGGCGCGTCCGGCTGGCGGCTCGATGTTGCCGACGAGCTGCCCGATGTGTTTATTGAAAAGATCCGCGCGGCGATGAACGAAGTATGCCCCGACAGCTATCTTCTCGGCGAGGTCTGGGAGGACGGCACAACGAAGATCGCCTATTCCCAGCGCCGCCGATACCTTTTGGGCCGCGAGACCAACGGCTTGATGAATTATCCCTTCCGCACGGCGCTGATGGCCTTTCTGCTCGGCGGCGGCGCGGAATACTTCCGTGACAGCATGGAACAGCTGCGCGAAAACTACCCCGCGCCCGCGTTTTACGGCGCGATGAACTTCCTCTCGACCCATGATACGCCAAGACTTCTGACGATCCTCGGGCTGAGCGCGCCCGCGCCGCAGACGCGCGATGAGCGCGCGGTCTTTCGCCTGAGCGAGGAAGAGCTTGCGCACGGCAAAGCGCTTTTGAAGCTCGCCTCGCTGATCCTCTACACCTTCCCCGGCTCGCCGATGCTCTACTACGGCGACGAGGCGGGCATGCAGGGCTTTGAAGATCCCTTCAACCGCGGCACTTACCCCTGGGGACACGAAGATGAGGAACTCCTGCGCTGCTTCCGGCAGCTCGGCGCGCTGCGCCGCGCGCACGAGGCGCTGCAAAGCGGCACGATCGTCTACCATGCCGCGCAGGGGCGTGTGCTGGCCTTTTCCCGCCGCGCAGCGCACGATCACTGCCTTACGGTGGTCAACGCGGGCGAGGAAGTCGTCACCCTCACCCTTCCCTGGGACGCCGCGCTTGCCGAAGACGCACTGTCGCATCAGGCATTCTTCTGCGGCGACGGTATGCTCCGCCTGACCCTTGAACCCTACGGCGCGATGCTGCTGACAGAACCGCAGGACTGAGGTTTGTTTCACGTGAAACACTGATTTGAGCGTCATGGTAAAGGTGGAAGCCTTTACCATGACGTCCTTTCATTCCTCCGCACGCCTGCTCAGCAGCACCCAGATGGCAGCAGAATCAAGACGTAAAGGTCTGCGCCTTGTCATGTTTCACGTGAAACAAATTCGCAAAATTTGAGCTTTTCTGTTGAAATCAGAGCATTTTGTGTTATACTGAACAAGAATGTAAACGGATTAATGCAGTTACGACTAAGGTGGGTGTTTTTTTTGGCTAAAATCGTTGCAATCGTCAATCAAAAGGGCGGCGTCGGCAAGACGACGACCTGTGTCAACCTGACCTCTTCCCTCAAGGAAAAGGGAAATCGCGTTCTGCTGTGCGACTTTGACCCGCAGGCCAACTCCACCTCCGGCATGGGCGTGGATAAGACGACCGCGCGCAGCGTGTACGATGTGCTCATCAACGGCGCGGATGTGACAGCCTGCGTCACGCACACGCGCTACGGCGACGTGCTGCCCTCCTCCAAGGCGCTGGCAGGCGCGGGCATCGAGATGATCGACCGCGAAAACCGCGAATTCCTGCTCAAGCAGGCGCTCGACGTTCTCTCCCCCAATTATGACTATATTCTCATCGACTGCCCGCCCTCGCTTGAGCTGCTGACGGTCAACGCGCTCTGCGCGGCCAATTCCCTGATCGTTCCCGTGCAGGGCGAATATTTTGCGCTCGAAGGGCTTTCCGATCTGATGCACACCGTCCGCATGGTGCGCCGCAGCCTGAATCCCGGTCTTGAGCTCGAAGGCGTGCTGCTGACGATGTTCGACGGGCGCACCAATCTTGCCCTGCAAGTGGCCGAAGAGGTCAAGCGCTACTTCCCCGGCAAGGTGTATTCGACCGTCATCCCGCGCAACGTGCGTCTTTCCGAAGCGCCGAGCCACGGCAAGCCCATCAACTATTACGACCGCACCTCCCGCGGCGCGGAAGCGTACAGCGACCTCGCCAACGAGTTTTTGAAGCAGAACAAGTAATACATAAAATATGAGGGCATATTCGCCCTTTCACCCCCGCAGAAAGGAGATGTTCCCCTATGGCAAACGCAAACCGCGGGCTCGGCAAGGGTCTGGGTGCGTTGCTCGGCGATGTCGCCCTGCGCACCGACACATCGGACAGCCTCTACCTCCCCATCTCGCAGATCGAGCCCTACGCCAACCAGCCGCGCCACCACTTCGACGAAGACGCTTTGCAGGATCTCGCCGATTCCATCCGCGAGCACGGCATCATTCAGCCGCTGACGGTTCGCCGCCTTTCTTCCGGCTATTATCAGATCATCGCTGGCGAGCGTCGCTGGCGCGCCGCGCGCATCGCCGGTCTCAGCGAAGTGCCCGCCATCGTCATCGAGGCGGACGACCGCAAGATGACCGAGCTCTCGCTCATTGAGAACTTGCAGCGCGAGGATCTCGACCCTATCGAAGAAGCCGAAGGCTACAAAACGCTGATGGACAACTATCAGCTCACGCAGGAGGAAGCCGCCGAGCGCGTGGGCAAGTCCCGCTCCGCCGTGGCAAACAGCCTGAGATTGCTGGGGCTCTGCCCCGAGGTGCGCGAAATGCTGCAAAACGGCGTTCTTTCCGGCGGCCACGCCCGCGCGCTGCTGCCGCTCAAGGCGGACTTGCAGCTGGAAGCGGCCAAAGCGGTCGCCGCGCAGGGGCTGAGCGTTCGCCAGACAGAAGCGCTCGCCAAGCGCCTTGCAAACCCCAAGGAGGAGCGCAAGCTCTCAAACGACGAGCGCATCGCCGAGAGCTACGGCCGGTTGGCCGCGCAGGAGCTGAGCGACAAGATCGGCCGCACCTGCCGCATCGTTTCCGGCAGGAAAAAGGGACGCATTGAGCTGGACTACTACGGGATCGACGATCTGAACGACCTGCTCGAAGCGCTCGCCGCCATCAAACGCAGAAAGGACGGAAGCGAAAAAGAATGACCGATTTTGTTCACGAAGCCCCCAAGGACCCGAACAAGGCAAGCGCGCCCAAGGAGGAAAAGCCCACCACTGAGCGCGAGCGCATGAAAAAGGTCTACACCTACGTCGCCATTCTCTTCTGCGTGGCATTTCTGCTGATTTTATGGACATTTTTAATGAATCAGCGCAGCAGTCAGGCGATCCGCGACGAGATCAAGAGCGGCAACAGCGCCCTGCAAAGTACGCTCGAAGAAAACGACACGCTCGAAGCGCGCGTCAAGGAACTGGAAGCGCAGCTTGCCGAGGCGGAAGAGGACAAGGATTCCCTCAGCGAGACCGTCGAGCGCAAGAGCGAACAGCTGCGCGCGCTCGATTGGCTCATCGAGATCGAAAACAACTATTCCGCCAAGGACTACGACGCCGCGCGCGACAATATCCGCGCCTTTGAGAAGGAAGGCGCAGCCGAATCTCTTCCCGAGCAGCCGCTGCGCACCGCCGTCACCGGCGACGATGCCCCCTCCCCCGCCGCGCGCTACCATGCGCTGGTGGCAGAGCTTTTCCCGAACGGCATCAACTGAAAACCGCGGCACGAACCATGTGCCGGCCACTTTACTACAATAACGAGGTAAATTGCTATGTTGGATATGAAATTCCTGCGGGAAAACCCCGAACTGGTCAAGGAAAACATCAAGAAGAAGTTCCAGGACGAAAAGCTCCCCCTCGTCGACGAGGTCATCGCGCTCGACGCTGCGAACCGCGCCGCCATCACCGAGGCGAGCGAGCTGCGCGCCAGCCGCAACGCCCTTTCCAAGCAGATCGGCATGCTGATGGGTCAGGCGAAGAAGGACCCGAGCAAGCTTGAGGAAGCCGAGAAGATCAAGGCGACCGTCAAGCAGAACGCTGACCGCTTAGCCGAGCTTGAAAAGCTCGAGGAAGAGTACGAGCAGAAGATCCACAAGATCATGCTGCTGATCCCGAACATCATCGATCCCAGCGTCCCCATTGGCCCGGACGACAGCTGCAATGTTGAGGTCGAGCGCTTCGGCGAGCCGAAGGTGCCCGATTTTGAGATCCCCTACCACACGCAGATCATGGAGAGCTTCGACGGCGTTGATATGGACGCGGCGGGCCGCGTCTCCGGCGCGGGCTTCTACTACCTGCTCGGCGACATTGCGCGCCTGCACGAGGCCGTGCTCGCCTACGCGCGCGACTTCATGATCGACAAGGGCTTCACCTTCTGCATCCCGCCGTTCATGATCCACGGCAACGTGGTCGAGGGCGTGATGAGCCAGAACGACATGGACGCCATGATGTACAAGATCGAGGGCGAAGACCTCTACCTCATCGGCACGAGCGAGCATTCGATGGTCGGCCGCTTCATCGGCGAGATCCTGCCCGAAAGCAGCCTTCCCCAGACGCTCACCTCCTATTCCCCGTGCTTCCGCAAGGAGAAGGGCTCCCACGGCATTGAGGAGCGCGGCGTTTATCGCATCCACCAGTTTGAAAAGCAGGAGATGATCGTCGTCTGCAAGCCCGAGGACAGCAAGGAATGGTACGAGAAGATGTGGAAGTGGAGCGTTGAGCTGTTCCGCTCGCTGGATATTCCCGTGCGTCAGCTGGAGTGCTGCTCCGGCGACCTCGCCGACCTCAAGGTCAAGTCCTGCGACATCGAGGCCTGGTCCCCGCGCCAGAAGAAGTACTTCGAGGTCTGCTCCTGCTCCAACCTCGGCGACGCGCAGGCCCGCCGCCTCAAGATCCGCGTCAAGGGCGAGGACGGCAAGATGTACCTGCCCCACACGCTCAACAACACCGTCGTCGCGCCCCCGCGCATGCTCATCGCCTTCCTCGAGAACAATCTCCAGGCCGACGGCAGCGTGCTGATCCCCAAGGTCCTCCAGCCCTACATGGGCGGCAAGACCGTGCTAACGCCGAAAAAGTAATCCCTTATAGTAATATTTTTATTATTTTATACGATCAGTTGTCGGATTCTCCCTCAAATTCCGCCAAAGGAGCCTTCTGAATGAAGAAGTTTTTTGAAGAATTCAAAGCCTTTGCCATGCGCGGCAATGTACTCGATATGGCCGTCGGCGTTGTCATTGGCGGCGCGTTCGGCAAGATCACGACCTCGCTCGTGGGCGACATCATCATGCCGCTCATCTCCATGCTGACCGGCGGCGTCGACTTCTCCGCGTGGAAGTGGGTGCTCAAGGAAGCCGTCATGGAGGGCGCGGAGGTCGTCACGCCCGAGGTCGCCGTCAACTACGGCAGCCTCATCGCCGTCATTCTCGACTTTATCATCATCGCTTTCGTCGTGTTCTGCATGGTCAAGTCCATCAACAGAATGCACGAGAAACTCTCCAAGCCCGCCGAGCCAGAGCCGGAAAAAGCGCCCGAGCCGACGAAGGAAGAGCTCCTGCTCACCGAGATCCGCGACCTTCTGAAGGAGCAGAGCAAATGAGAGAGCTTCTCTTGCAGGGGCTTAATGAGCTGGGGCTGGACACAAGCCGTGTGGAAACGCTCGAGCGCTTCTCCTCCCTGCTGCTCGAAAAAAACAAGATGATGAACCTCACCGCCATCACAGAACCCGACGCCGTCGCGCAGCTCCACCTGCTCGACAGTGCGGCGCTGCTGCAATTTGTCGACCTCAAGGGAAAAACCGTTGTCGACGTCGGCACCGGCGCGGGCTTTCCCGGCATGCCGCTGCGCATTCTGGAGGACGACTTTGACCTCACGCTGCTCGACTCGCTCGGAAAGCGCGTCCACTGGCTCAGTGAGGTCTGCGATACGCTGCATCTGACGCGCGTTTCCTGCGTCCACGCGCGGGCGGAGGAATTCGCCGCGCAGCAGCGCGAGCAGTTCGACGTTGCGACCTCGCGCGCCGTGGCGCAGCTCTCCGTTTTGTCAGAGCTGTGCCTGCCGCTCGTCAAGGTCGGCGGACAGTTCATCGCCATGAAGAGCGTCGACACCGAGGACGAGATCACGGCGGCGAAAAGCGCCATCAAAACCCTCGGCGGCCGCATCGTCAAGGTCGAGGATTACAAGATCCCCACGTGCGAAGTCGTCCACCGCCTTGTGCTCATTGAAAAGGTCTCCCCCACCCCGCGCGCCTATCCGCGCGCCTTCGCCAAGATCAAAAAAGCCCCGCTGTAACGCATCAAATTTGCAAAAAAGGAGGTACGAGCCTTGTCTCAGGTCATCGCCGTCGTGTCCGGCAAGGGCGGCACGGGAAAAACTTCATTCACCACGCTCACCGGCATGGCGCTCGCGCAGCTCGGTAAAAAGACGCTGCTGCTCGACTGCGACATCGGGCTTCGCAACCTCGACCTCTACCTCGGCGTCTCGGATCGCGCGCTCATGGACTTCACCGACGTGATTGCAGGGCGCACCACGCTTGCCCAGGCCGTCGTGCGCCACCCGCTCTACCCCAATCTCTACCTGCTCACCGCGCCCGTCAGCTTCGGCGTGCGGCTCCCGGGCAGATACGAAATGGAGCGCCTGCTCGATGAGATCCGCCGTCACTTTGACTTCTGCCTCATCGACGCGGCCGCCGGCATCGGCGAAGCCTTCGCGCTCGCCACCTGCTGCGCCGACCGCGCCGTGGTCGTCACCACGAACGATCCCTCGAGCCTGCGCGACGCGCAGCGCACCGTGATGGAGCTGCACCGCTTCCCGACAGGACAGCTGCACCTCGTTGTCAACCGCGTGCGGCGGCGGCTCCTGCAATCCCTGCACACCACAATCGACGACGCCATCGACGCGGCAGGACTGCCGCTGCTCGGCGTCATTCCGGAGGACGAGAACGTCCCCGCCATTTTGGGGCGCGGGCTTTCCCAGCGCCTCAAGTATCACTCCGGCGCACTCTGCGCCTGCGAAAACATCGCCCGCCGCCTCTGCGGTGAGCGCGTGCGCCTGATGCGGCTGTAACACCGGTTCGCAAAGGCAAACACGACTTTTTTGTGAATCGCCCCTCTCCCCGAAAAAAGCCTGCTTGCCCTTGTCAACCGATGAGCGGCTGCTGAAATAGAAAAATCTCACATCAGAAAGGATTGTGACCCCATATGAACATCGCCCTCATGGCACACGACAACAAGAAAGAACTGATGGTTCAGTTCTGCACGGCCTATGCCGGCGTTCTGTCCCGTCACACCCTCTGCGCCACCAGCGTGACCGGTAAGATGGTCAGCGAGGCGAGCGGTCTCCCGATCCACCTTTTTATGGCGCGGATCCATGGCGGCGCGGAGCAGATCGGCGCGCGCATCGCCTACAATGAGATCGACATGGTGCTCTATTTCTGCGACCCGAACAGCCCGCAGTATAACGACAACCTCACCTATATCACCAAGCTCTGCGACCAGAACAACATTCCCTTCGCCACCAACCTCGCCACCGCCGAGATGCTCATCATGGGCCTCCAGCGCGGCGATCTCGACTGGCGCGATATTGTCAACCCCAAGACCAAGCCCTTCACCACCTGAGCAAATCCGGGCATTTCAAAATACGATTCGTAATTTTTATTTTATAATATACAAACAGGAGTGGATTTTACCATGATGCAATCCCGTACACACAACTGCGGCGAGCTTCGCGCGCAGCATGCCGGCGAACACGTCAAGCTCGTCGGCTGGATGGAGAACGTGCGCGAAGTCGGCGGCAGCCTTGCCTTCGTTGTCCTGCGCGACTTCTACGGCACGACGCAGATCGTCATTGAGACGAGCGAGCTGCTCGCCCAGATCAAGGGCTACAACAAAGAGAGCACCATCTCCGTTGAGGGCACCGTGCGCGAGCGCGCGAGCAAAAACCCCAACCAGCCCACCGGCGACATTGAGGTCGTGCCCGAGAAGATCGAGCTTCTCGGCCGCTGCCGCTACAACTCCCTCCCCTTCGAGATCAACCGCAGCCGCGAGGCCGACGAGACGCAGCGCCTCAAGTACCGCTATCTCGACCTGCGCAATCCCGCCGTCAAGAAGAACATCATCCTGCGCTGCAATGTCATCGCCGCGCTGCGCAAGGCCATGATGGAGCACGACTTCCTCGAGATCACCACCCCGATCCTGACGGCCTCCTCCCCCGAGGGCGCGCGCGACTATCTCGTTCCCGCCCGCAAGCACCCCGGCAAGTTCTACGCCCTGCCGCAGGCCCCGCAGCAGTTCAAGCAGCTTCTGATGACCTCCGGCTTCGACCGTTATTTCCAGATCGCGCCCTGCTTCCGTGATGAGGACGCGCGCGGCGACCGCAGCCCCGGCGAATTCTACCAGCTCGATATGGAGATGGCGTTCGCCACGCAGGAGGACGTTTTCGCCATCTGCGAGGACGTGCTGCCCCCGGTCTTTGCCAAGTTCGGCACCTATGACATCGCCTCCAAGCCTCCCTTCCGCCGCATCAAGTATCTCGATGCGCTCGAGCTCTACGGCTCCGACAAGCCGGATCTGCGCATCGACCTGACCGCGACGAACGTCTCCTCCCTCTTTGCCGGCAGCGCCTTTGAAGTCCTTGCGGACAAGACCGTCAAAGCTGTCGCCATCTCGAACTGCGCGCTCACGCGCAAGCAGATCGACAAGCTCCTCACCGACTGCGAGGTGCAGGCGGGCGCGAAGGGCTACTGGTTCAAGGTGGACGAAAAGGGCGAGCTTGCCGGCGGCATTGCAAAGTTTGTCGACAAGGAAGCGGCCGCGAAGCTCCTGCCGCTCAAGCCCAACACGCTCGTGCTCGTCGCGGGCGGCGAGCTTGCCACCAAGCTCGTCGGCGTGATGATCAAGACCTTCGGCCCCGCCTGCGAGGGTCACATGGACAAGGAGCGCTACGAGTTCTGCTGGATCGTCGACTTCCCGATGTACGAGATCGGTGACGAGAGCGGCGAGCTGGAGTTCTGCCACAACCCGTTCTCCATGCCCTCCGGCGGCCTCGAGGTGCTGCTCAAGGCCGAGCGCGGCGAGATTGACCCGCTGAGCATCACCGCCGACCAGTACGACCTCGTCTGCAACGGCGTGGAGCTCTCCTCCGGCGCCGTGCGTAACCACGACCCCGAGATCATGATCAAGGCCTTCGAGCTCGTCCGTCTCGGCGAAGAGGACGTGAAGGCCAAGTTCCCCGCCATGTACAACGCCTTCTGCTACGGCGCGCCCCCGCACGCCGGTATCGCCCCGGGCGTCGACCGCATGGTGATGCTGCTCGCGGGCGAGGATTCCATCCGCGAGATCATCCCCTTCCCCATGAACAAGAACGCGCAGGACATCATGATGGACGCGCCCAGCGAGGTCACGCAGAAGCAGCTTGACGAGCTGCATATTGCCGTCACGGCGCATGAAGAAGAATAATTTAGCTCTCACTGCGTGAGGGTGCAATGGTTTCCCTGCGCCGCGCAGGGGAACGACAAAGGGGGGCTATTCTCTTTCCTCGGAAAGAGAATAGCCCCCCTTACACCCCCCAAGAGAAAGGGACTAGGGGCCTTCCCCCTCGACCCCGCACATTGGCAGTCTCGATCTTGAAGAGCTGCTCAGCCTGCGGAATCAGGTGCGGTGTACATGGCTTCGCCATGAATCTTCTGCGATTCGTCTCGTCTTGCAACCGCGCCTTACTACCGTGAGGCGCGAGTGACGTTTGCTTGGCGGCAGACTGCGTGCGGAATGCGGCATTGCTAACGCTCGCCGCATTGATGGGTGCCTCGGTAGACGGAAATTACTGCGCACTTCTATAAGATCAGCAGAGCGGCAGCGGATAATAGAAGCAGAGGCAATTCGTATAGCAATGCCAACGCGGCAACGCCGCGCGCAGGAAGTAGCATCGGCAAGCATTGCAGCTCTTCGAGCTGCTCGCTTGCAATGTGAAAACCTTTCTCTTGGGGGATCAAAAGGGGGATATTCTCTTTTGTGAAAGAGAATATCCCCCCTTTATTCGCTTCACCTGCGGGTACGCAGGGATATCAGTTTGTCTTGACAAACAATATCAGTCATGGTATGCTGGGCGCAATAAAGGCATTGAGAAAGAAGCCTTTTCTTTTCACCCGCTCAAGAGAGGGGACGGACGGTGCAAGTCCCCGCGGAACGGAAAAGGCGGCGCTTTTGAGCCGCGCGGCGGAAATGCCGCGCCGGACCCTCCGTTACAAGGGAACGAAGTGCCCCGCATCCAACGGGGAATTCAGGTGGAACCACGGACAATGCTTTGTTCGCCCTGAGCCTACTGCAATAGGCTCAGGGCATTTTTTATCTCCTGAGCCAAACATCGAAAGGAGAACTTTACCATGAAAAACACCGAAAAGACGATGGAAAAGATCGTCGCGCTGTGCAAAAACCGCGGCTTTGTCTTCCCCGGCAGCGAGATCTACGGCGGCCTTGCCAACACCTGGGACTACGGCCCCCTCGGCGCGGAGCTGAAGAAGAACATCAAGAACGCCTGGTGGAAAAAGTTCGTGCAGGAGAACCCCTACAACGTCGGCCTTGACGCGGCGATCCTGATGAACCCGCAGACCTGGGTCGCGAGCGGCCACCTCGGCGGCTTCTCCGATCCTCTGATGGACTGCCGCGAGTGCCACGAGCGCTTCCGCGCCGACAAGGTCATCGAGGACTGGTGCGCTGAGACCGGCTTCGAGCTGCCCAAGCCCATCGACGCTTTCTCTCAGCAGGAGATGAAGGATTTTGTCGAGGAACACATGATCCCCTGCCCCACCTGCGGCAAGCACAACTTCACCGACATCCGTCAGTTTAACCTCATGTTCAAGACCTTCCAGGGCGTGACCGAGGACGCGAAGAACACCGTCTACCTCCGTCCCGAAACCGCGCAGGGTATCTTTGTCAACTTCAATAACGTCCAGCGCACCACGCGCAAAAAGCTCCCGTTCGGCATCGGCCAGATCGGCAAGTCCTTCCGCAACGAGATCACGCCGGGCAACTTCATCTTCCGCGTGCGCGAGTTCGAGCAGATGGAGCTCGAGTTCTTCTGCAAGCCGGGCACCGACCTTGAGTGGTTCAACTACTGGCGCACGTTCTGCCACAACTGGCTGCTCTCCATCGGCCTGAAGGACGAGAACCTCCGCCTGCGCGACCACGATCCCGAGGAGCTGTGCTTCTACTCCAAGGCAACGACGGACTTCGAGTTCCTCTTCCCGTTCGGCTGGGGCGAGCTCTGGGGCGTTGCCGACCGCACGGACTACGACCTGACGCAGCACCAGACCGTCAGCGGCGAGAAGATGGTCTACCGCGAGGGCGAGGGCAAGGACATGGTCGAATACGTGCCCTACGTCATCGAGCCGTCGCTCGGCGTGGAGCGCAGCGTGCTCGCCGTCCTCTGCGACGCTTACGATGAAGAGGTCGTCGGCCAGGACAAGAAGGGCAACGACGACGTGCGCGTCGTGCTGCACTTCCACCCCGCGCTCGCGCCGTTCAAGGCCGCGATCCTGCCCCTTTCCAAGAAGGAAGTGCTCACCGGCCCCGCTCAGGAGCTGTATGCCGAGCTTTCCAAGGAGTTCATGGTCGACTATGACGAGACCGGCTCGATCGGCAAGCGCTACCGCCGCGAGGACGAGATCGGTACGCCGTACTGCATCACCTTCGACTTCGACACCGTCGGCGACGAGGCGAACGGCATTGCGGCCGACCACTGCGTCACCATCCGCGAGCGCGACAGCATGGAGCAGGTGCGCATTCCCATCAGCGAAGTGAAGGACTTTCTGCGCGAGAAGATCGCATTCTGATCAAAGTTTTCCACAGGATAGCAAGCCATCAAAAAGGGCAGCTCTCTTTCGAGAGCTGCCCTTTTTCTGTTTTCGCCGGCGCACACATGGCGCTTGGCAGAATAGGAAACATGCCCGGTTGCGTTTTTTCGACTGAAATGATATAATTCTTCATTATGTTTTTTGGAAAGGGGACAGCCCCAACATGCGTTTTTTCTCCTCCCTGGTGCGGCCTGACGAGTCCACAGGCGCGGTGATGCGCTGGGTGCACCGCATCTGGGTCTTTTTCTGGCTCACGGCGCTCGGCGCGGGCATCGGCCTGCTCTCGCTCTATCTCACGGCGCACTCCTATACCGCCATCGGCGCGACCGCGCTTTTGCAGTCGTACTTCAAAATTCCGCTGCTCGTGGTGATGAATCTGCTTGCGCCGGTGCTGCTCGTCTACCTCGGCTTTTTTCTCTTCGTGCGGCCGTGGGCGGCGTACCTTCTCTCGGCGCTGCCGTTTCTCACGCTTGCGCTCGCAAGCTACTACAAGGTGCAGCTGCGCGGCGACCCGGTGCTGGCAAGCGACCTGCGCCTGCTGCGCACGGCGGGCGGCATCATGGACAAGTATACCTTCGACATAACCGCGCCTGTGCTCGTTGTCATCGAGGGCTTTTTGCTGCTGCTGGCGCTGTCGCTGCTGATGCTGCGCAGGGAGCGCATGAGTCCCCGGGCAAGGCTCGCGGGCATCATGGCGGCGCTCTCGCTCACGCTTGGCTGCTGCTTTGAGTACTACCCCAGCGCGGACATCTACAAAGCGACCGCCAACACCGATCTCATCACCCCCTGGTCGGCCGTCGAGGTCTACATTTCCCGCGGCACGACCTATCCCTTCCTTTTCAGCGTGCAGGATATGTTTCCCGACGCGCCGGAGGGCTACCGCGACAGCGACGCCTATCAGGCGCTCTCGCAGTATCAGGACGCCGACATTCCGGACGAACAGAAGGTCACAGTCGTCGGCATCATGCTCGAGGCGTTCTCCGACCTGACGGATTTTCCCGCGCTGGGCGAGCTTTCCTCGGTGCGCGGGGTCTATGAGCCGCTGCACGAGCTGGAAAAGCACAGCGTTTCCGGCGACCTTCTCACCAACATTTTTGCCGGCGGCACAACGGACACCGAGTGGGGCTTCCTCACCGGTTACAGCGAGCATGAGGAGTTCCGCAGCGCAACGGATTCCTTTGTCCGCTATTTTAAGGCGCAGGGCTACGACACGCTCTACCGTCACCCGGGCTATTCGTGGTTCTATAACCGCAGCAATGTGAACGATTACCTCGGCTTTGACGAGAGCGTGTTCAACGAATCGGGCTTTGCCGAGCTCATCTCCATCGACGAGGCGCTCTACGCGTCCGACTCGGTGCTGGTCGATTACCTCCTGAACGACATCGACACACGCACGGAGGACGACGCCCCGCTCTTCCTCTTCTCCGTTTCGTATCAGAACCACGGCCCGTACCCCTCCGAGACCTATTGGGAGGAATACGTCACGCCGGAAAAAACCGGCTGGTCGATGGAGAGCTGTTGCGTGGTGAACAACTATCTGGCAGGTATCCGCAGCACGATCGAGCAGATGCTCCGCCTGACGCGCGAGCTGGACGCGCGCGACGAGCCTGTGGTGCTTGTGCTCTTCGGTGACCACAAGCCGTGGTTGGGCAACGGCAGCAGCGTGTATGCCGAGCTGGGCGTGAGCCTCGACCTGTCCACGCAGGAGGGCTTTTACAACTATTTCTCCACCCCGTATCTGATCTATGCCAACAAGGCCGCCAAGGCGGCGCTCGGGCAGGACTTCACCGGCGAGGGCGGCGACATTTCCCCCTGCTTCCTGATGGAACGCCTCTTTGATGCCTGCGGTTGGACGGGAGACCGCTTTATGCAGCTTCAGCGCGCGACGAGCGCCGTCTCCCCGCTGATGCATGAGGACGGCTACCGCATGATCGACGGCGTGATTACGACCGATGTGGAGGGCACGGCGGCGGACGTCTGCGAGCGCTACCTCTGCGCGCAGTATTACCGCGAACACCATTTCACCGCCGCGTCCTGATGAAAGGAGATCTTCTGATGAAAACGACCAGACTGAGTGCGCTTTTGCTTTCGCTTCTTCTGCTGCTTTCCGCCTGCGGGACAAAGCGGCAGGACACGCCGGACCCTGACCCTGCGCCAGACCCTGCGCCTGTTACGCCGCAGCCGGTGGAAAAAACGCCCGACGAGCGCATCGACGACATCATCGCAGACATGAGCCTTGAGGAAAAGGTCGGCCAGCTCTTCTTTGTCCGCTGCCCCGAAACGGGCGCTGCGGAGGACGTCGCTTCCTATCACCTCGGCGGCCTTCTGCTCTTCGGGCGGGATTATAAGGACGCAAGCGGCGAATGGCTCACCGAGGACGACTTTACCTCCTCGCTCGCGTCGTATCAAGCTGCGGCGGCGATCCCGCTGTTCATCGGCAGCGACGAAGAGGGCGGCACCGTCACCCGCGCGAGCAGGAACCCCAACCTCTTCTCCGCGCCGCTTTCCTCCCCGCAGGCGCTCTATGCCTCGCTCGGCATGGAGGGAGTGCTCACCGAAACGCGCCGCTACAACGAAGCGCTCAAAACCCTCGGCATCAACGTGAACTTTGCCCCCGTGTGCGATGTTTCGACCAATCCCGACAACTTCATCTACGCCCGCTCGTTCGGGCAGGACGCGCAGATGACCGCGGACTACATCGCCCAGGTCGTGCCCGCCTACGAAGCGGCCGGCGTTGCCTGCGTCCTGAAGCATTTCCCCGGCTACGGCAACAATGCCGACACGCACACCGGCGTTGCCATCGACGCGCGCCCCTACACCACGTTCGAGCGCTCCGACCTCGTTCCCTTTGAGGCGGGCATTGCGGCGGGCGCGCCGTTCGTGCTTGTGAGCCACAACGTTGTCGAGTGCATGGACAGCGCCTATCCCGCCTCGCTCTCTGCAAAGGTGCACGCGCTGCTGCGCGATACGCTCGGCTTTTCCGGCATCATTGTGACGGACGATCTTGCGATGGACGCCGTCAAGGCCTACGCGCAGGACGGCAGCGCCGCCGTACTGGCCATTCAGGCGGGCAATGACATGGTCGTGACCACCGACTACCGCGAGCAGATCCCGCAGGTGATCGCCGCCGTCAGAAACGGCGAGATCGCCGAGAGCGAGATCGACGCGCACGTTTTCCGCGTGCTGCACGAAAAACAGGCGCTCGGCCTGATCGACTAAAGGAGCCTATCCGACATGCAAACCAGAAAACTCTACTATGAAGATCCCTTCCAGAAGGGCTTTGCCTCCACCGTTGTCTCCTGCGAGGAGAGCAAGGGCGGCTACGCCGTCGTGCTGGAGGAAACGGCCTTCTATCCCGAGGGCGGCGGCCAGCCCTGCGACGTCGGCACGCTGGGAAGCGCCAACGTTCTCGACGTGCGCGAGAAGGACGGCGTCATCATTCACCTCTGCGACCGGCCGCTCACCGCGGGGGCAAGTGTCTCCGGCAAGATCGACTGGGCGCGCCGCTTCGACCACATGCAGCAGCATTCGGGCGAACACATCTGCTCGGGCCTCATCTGCGCGCGCTTCCACTGCGACAATGTCGGCTTCCACATGGGCGCGGACACCGTGACCATCGACTTCAACGCCGATATTTCGTGGGAGGAACTGCTCGAGATCGAGCAGACGGCCAACCTCTACATCTACGAGGATCACCCCATCGACATTCAGTTCCACCGCGGCGCGGAGCTTGACAAGATCGACTACCGCAGCAAAAAGCCGCTCGAGGGCGATGTGCGCATCGTCGCTTTCCCCGGCGCGGACTGCTGCGCCTGCTGCGGCACACATGTGGCGCGCTCCGGCCAGGTGGGGCTTGTAAAGTTCCTCTCCGTGCAGAAGTTCCGCGACGGCGTTCGCATCGAGATGCTCGCAGGCCGCCGCGCGCACCGCTATCTCTCCGCGTGCTGGGAGCAGGACGTCCACGTCGCGCAGGCGCTGTCCGTCAAGCCCACCGCCAGCCTTGCCGGGGTGGAGCGTGTGCTCGCCGAGCTTTCCGCGCTCAAGCTGCGCTGCGCAAGGCTGGAGGAATCCGCCTTTGCCCAGACGGCCGCACAGTATGAAAGCAAGGGAAACGTGCTGCTTTTTGAAGAGGAAATGGGCGGCGACAGCCTGCGCAAGCTCTGCGACGCAGTGACGAAGACCTGCGGCGGGCGCTGCGCGGTCTTTGCCGGGGCGGACGGCGCTTACAAGTACGCCATCGGCCACACGGACGGTGATCTGCGCGAGCTGACCAAAACGCTCAACGCGGCGCTTTCCGGGCGCGGCGGCGGCAAGCCGAACTTCGTGCAGGGCAGCGTGAGCGCGTCGCGCGCCGAGATCGAAGCATTTTTCAACGCCTGACGCAGCAGGCGCAGAAATGACGACAAAAAAGGAGTCTCTCTTAGAAAGAGAGACTCCTTTTTGATTTGTACCGGAACGATCAGAAGCCGAAGCCGCCAAGGCCGAGACCGCTTGTGAGCGCGTTCATCTTGCCGTCCATCGCCTCTTCGGCCTGGCGCAGCGCCTCGTTCACAGCGGAGATGATGAGATCCTGGAGCATTTCCACGTCCTCGGGGTCGACCGCCTCGGGCTTGATGGTGATGTTCGTGACCTCTTTCTTGCCGCTCACTTCCGCGCTGACGACACCGCCGCCGACGCTTGCGGAGAAGGTCTTTTCCTCGACCTCCTGCTGCGCCTTCTGCATGTCCTCCTGCATCTTCATGATCTGCTGCTGCATCTGCTGCTGCTTGAGCATCTGGCCGCTGCCGTTGGAAAAGCCGCGGCGTGCGCTGTAACCCTTTGCCATAATTGTTGTCTCCTTTTTATTTTACTGTAAAATTGTCAAATTTACTGCCCATGCGCATGAGATCCTGCATCCTGTCGCGCTTTTTCGCGCCCGGACACTCGCCCACAAGGAAGCGGACGCGGATCTCTCTGCCGACGGCGCGAGAGGTGACTTCGCGCAGAACATCTGTCACGACCTGCTGATCGAGCATGGATTTCTGCACCTCGGTCGTGCAGTAGACGGTCAAAAGATCGTCCTTCATCGTGCCCTGCGCCATGCCGATGAAGGCGCGCTTGTCGGGCGTGAGGCGATTTTTGTAGCTCTCCAGCAGCTCGAAGAAGAGCTCGCTGTCGCCGTCGCTGTCCGCCGGAGCGTCCTGCCCGGCCGTTGCGCTTGCAGGCGCTTTCTGCGCGGGCGCCGCGTCATCTTTCGGCACTTTACGCACTGTCGCGGCAGTTTCCACCGGCTCGCCGTAGGGCGGGGGCGCGTCGTAATCGTCCGGCAGCGGCGGCTCGTCCCACGGAAGCGGCGCTTCCTTGGCGGGCTTTGCGCTCTCCGCGCTCGCGGGCGCGGCCTTCTGCGGCATAGAGGAATCCTTTGCCGCGGGAGCAGCTGCCGGCGCGCTCGGAGCATTCCTTGCCGCAAACTGTACGCCCGCGGCGATCTGCTCTTCCAGCCGCGCGATGCGCGCGCCGAGTGCAGCAAGATCGCCGGAAAGCGTTTCGTCGCAGAGCTTTAAAATGCATAGCTCCGCGTCCGTTCGGCGGTTGACGCTGAACTGGAGCTGTGCCGCCGTTTCCTGCAAGATCGTGCAGAGCTGAATGAAGCGTGCGCTCGTTCCCTGCGCGCGCAGAGAGTCAAGCGTGGAGGCGTCGTAAGCGCCGCTGAGCAGGCTCTCGCCGCCCTCGCCCGCCGTTGCGCTGATGAGCAGCTCGCGCGAGAGGGCGGAAAGCTCGCCGAGCACTGCGCCGACGTCCTTGCCGCCGTCGTAGAGCCTGCCGAGCAGCGCGAGTGCCCCGCGCGCATCGCGCGTCAAGATGAGGGACATGAGCTGCGCGGTCTGCACGTTTCCGGCAAGACCCAGCGCATCAAGCACCGCGGGCGCGTCGATCGCGCCGCCGACGGCGGCGCACTGGTCCAAAAGCGACAGCGCATCGCGCAGCGCGCCGTCGGAAAGGCGGGCTAAAAGCGCCGCGCCGTCGTCTTTGAGGTCGATATTCTCCTGCTGCGCGATGTAGTTGAGCCTTTCCACGATGTCCTTCGGCTGGATGCGGCGGAACGAAAAGCGCTGGCAGCGCGAGAGAATGGTCGCGGGCACCTTGTGCAGCTCCGTCGTCGCCAGAATGAACATCAGATGCTCGGGCGGCTCCTCCAAGATCTTGAGCAGCGCGTTGAACGCGGGCGTTGAGAGCATGTGGACTTCGTCGACGATGTACACGCGCTTTTTCACCTGCGCGGGGGAGTAGATCGCCTCGTCGCGCAGCGCGCGCACGCTGTCTACGCCGTTGTTCGACGCCGCGTCCAGCTCTACCACGTCCAAAAATCGCCCGCTCTCGATGCCGAGGCAGCTCGGGCAGCGGTTGCAGGGGTTGCCGTTTTCCGGGTGCTCGCAGTTGACCGCGCGCGCGAGGATCTTCGCGCAGGTCGTCTTGCCTGTGCCGCGTGTGCCGGTGAAGAGGTAGGCGTGCGACAGCCGCCCATCCGCTACCTGGCGCTGCAAGGTCTCGGTGATATGCTCCTGGCCGACCACGTCGGCAAAGGTTTTGGGACGCCACTTGCGGTAAAGCGCCTGATACATCCGCAGCCCTCCCTTTTCGATAAAAATACTCCTCCGTATACAGCTGCGGAACCGGCGTCCTTGCGGCACATGGATGGTCCCGCTTAATGCTGCTCGGTTCCCCGCCTGACATGGTTCGCAGGTACCCATTGCGCAAGACCGATTCCGCAGCTGTATGCGGAGGAGTTGTTGAACAAATGGTATTCTACTATATTTCAGAAAAAATATCAACAGAAAAATGAAAAAGGGGGTTCACAAATTGAAAAAAGTGTGTTATGATAATCCGCGCTGAGATATTTCAGTATCTTTTTGGGCCTGTAGCTCAGTTGGGAGAGCGTACGGTTCGCATCCGTAAGGTCGTGGGTTCGAATCCCTTCAGGTCCACCACAAAGTCGCTACAATCTAGATATTTTGGGCCGAACGCCTAGAGTATCAAGGGGTAGCGACTTTTTTTATTGCTCAAAATCTGTTGTTGGTTCCATAGATATTTTTCAGTGATTTCGGAAGTTGGGGTGATTCGAACCCCCGATTTCTCTGTGTTTTTGTAAGTTTGTGTACTTTAAAACCGCCCAGCGCCCTTTTTCACGGTTAAAAAGGGCGGTGCGAAGAAAAAAAGATATACAAAAAATCAGGCGCAAGTTTGTTGGTTTTACAAAACCATCAGACTGGCGCCTTTTTTGTTTTCCCGGCAAATGAAAAAGGGCGCTCGCCCAGAAGGAGGTACTCAGAGATGATACGAGAACGATGCTTTAAGGAGCTGGCCATCGTACTGCAGAAAGAGGGATTTACCCCGTTACCAGAACAGGAGCAGCGCCTCCCTGTTGCATGGAAGGGGCACCACCTATGTTGGATCACTGAGACTGGCGGGGTGCGTTATGTCCCGCAAGATGTAAATACGATTGAAGCCGAGCATGCCTGTGCGAAAGCCATAGATTTAGCCGCTGCCGTACAGGAATACGTAGCGGCAATGGAGTCCGCTCCAGTTTTAGAGGCTAAGGGACTGGAGAGCGGTTTCTGTCTGCTGTCAGAATTTAATAACGTCGTACTTGCCGGACACCAAACGGAACACGGAACCCAGTTTATAACATGGGTTTGGGACAATAACCACACATCCCTTAATTTTGGCTGCTATTACATGCTGGACTACAAGGGGGCGAAAGAGGCGTTTGCCTTGCGCTCTGGACTGGTATCGAGGGGACAGTTCTTTGACCAGGAGCAGATGACTGAGATCTACCGGGCTATCCATGGTTTTCTCAGTGAACAGGGACCGGATTCTATTCGGCAGGAGGAGAAGTGCCGACAGCTGCTGGCACAAATCAAATCACAGATCCCAGACTTGGAACAGCGATTAAAAGAAATGGAGGGACATACTTTTGAACAGTCTATGTAATGGCGGTGCCGCGAAAAAGGGCGCTGCCTTTTATTTTACCCTGTGGAAAGTTCCGTCTTGGCTGTATACTCACAGCCCGCCTGCTCCGCAATATGCATCGGAACCTGTTCCTCCCCCTGTCTGCCGGCATTCAGCGCGTTGTGAGGGCTGTCCCTATCCGGCCCACGGCTTTCTCTGCTGGAGCAGCGACAGCGACTGCCTGCGAACTAGAATGGAGAAAATCTACGCCAAGGAGAAAAATGATGCAGATCAAAACGGCGCTCTATAACGCTGACCATCTGGAATATGGCATTGTCACCATCCCGTTTCCTATCCCGAAAGACCAGTACCACAGCACCATCAAAATGCTGGAGGCATTTGACATTGGGGAACCGCGGGAAAGGGACTGCACGGTGAGAGAAGTTCTGGGGCCGGTTCCCAGTCTGAAATGCCTGGAGGGAACTCAGATCAATGTGGATGAATTAGATTATCTGAAGGGTGGTCGGGACGCGGCCAAATTGGCCAACCGCACCCGGTATGTGGCGACCCGCCCCGGTGTGGAGGTGCTCCCGGAGGAGCACGGAGACCAGCCTGCCACGAAAAAACAGCAGGAGTACATCCGACGGCTCCTTCGGGATTTCCCAGACGCTCAGGAGCTGCTGGAGTATGAGGACTACCAGTCCAACCCCACCAGGAAAACCGCCTCCGTCTTTATCCAGCAGGTGCGGGAGGATTGTGTGGAGGCCATGAGTCAGCGGGAGAACTATCTGGACTATGTGGCACACCGTCCCGGCGTAGAGCTCCAGGGGGAGCACGGCCTCTGGGGGCCGGGCGGCAAGGTGCAGAACCTCTCCCAAGCGATTCGGGAGGTGGCGTATCACACAGGAAATGTGTGGACGCCGGTGGTCGCCATCCGCCGGGAGGACGCGGAACGGCTAGGCTACGACACGGCGGAGAACTGGCGCGCACTGGTCAATGCCTGCCTCTCAGACATCGCAAAGGGGTATAAAATCTCGCCGGACCACCTGCGTTGATACGCCGCCTTCCACGGGAAGGAGCAAAGCGTCCACATCCACATGGTGGTGTTCTCCTCAGATCCCAAGGAGGAATACTTGACCAAACAGGGCATCCAGCAGGTCAAGTCCGCCTTCGCCCGGAGAATTTTCCGGGACGACCTGCTCCATGTCTACGAGCAAAAGGCGGAGTATCGGGCGTCCACCCAGCGGGAGGCACGGCTGGCGATGGTGGAACTGATCCGACAGATGCGGAATGGTGATAGAGACAACCCACGTTTGGAACAGCTTACCACCATGCTATCTCAGCGGCTCCAAACCGCAAAGGGTAAAAAGGTGTATGGCTACCTGCCGCCCAAGACGAAGGCTATCGTGGATGAGATCGTGGATGAGCTGGCCAAAGATGAGCGTGTGGCTGCCGCCTATGATTTGTGGTATCAGATGCAGGAGGAGATCTGCCGCACCTATTCCCAACAGCCGCCCAGGCACGTGCCGCTCTCCCAGCAGAAGGAGTTCAAGGCTGTGCGCAACATGGTGATCCAGGAGGCCCTGCGGCTGTCACAGACCGAGGCAATTTCTGAAGATCTTTCGCAGGAGCGAGCAGAGATACCGAATGCCTCAGAACCGCCAAACACTCAACCTGACGGGAAGCAGGCAGAGACGCCGAAGGAGGATGACTCCATCCATCCTGCTATGCCGGAACGATCCAAGCCCTCAGGGCAGGAAAAAGGACCTGCTGTGGCTGCGGCAGTCTCCCGGATGTTCTACCACATGGGCAGGATCTTTGAAGATCGCTGTCTGACGGACGCCATGCAGTACGGCATTCAAATCGACCGCAAACGCCGGCAGCAGCTTCTGGAAAAGAAAATGGCCATGGGCCATAAGGCCGATGACCATGAGAATGAGGAAATTCAATTAAAATGATAGCGATGCGAGGTGTGTCTATGGGAACCTTTATTTACTTTACAGAAAATCAGAAACGCCAGGCCAACGAGGTGGATCTGGCTGAGTTCCTGCGGCGGCAGGGGGAAAAGCTCCTTCCCTCCGGCCGGGACTATCGTCTGGATTCCGACCACAGTGTGACCATCCGGGGCAGCGAGTGGTTTGACCACGAGACCCAGACCGGCGGTCACGCCATTGATTTTGTCCGAACGCACTACGGAATGACCTTCCCGGAGGCGGTGACGATGCTCCTGGGTGGGGAGCAGGGACAATGCTATCCGCAGGCAAGGGAGAAAACCCCGCCACCTTCCAAACCGTTTGCGCTGCCTCCTACCAACCGGGATATGCGCCGGGTGTACGCCTACCTGATGAAGCACCGTCATATTGACCGGGATGTGATCACACACTTCGCACGTGCGGGACTGCTCTATGAAGATGAAACGTACCACAACGTGGTGTTTGTCGGTAAGGATGAGACTGGCACCGCACGCCATGCACACAAGCGGAGCACCAACAGTATTGGAAAGGCATTCCGTCAAAACGTGGAGGGCAGCGATCCCCGATACAGCTTCCACCACTTGGGCAGAGATGGAAACCTGTTTGTATTTGAGGCGCCCATCGACCTTTTATCGTACCTCACCCTCTACCCAGAGAAGTGGAACGAACACAGCTATGTGGCCTGCTGCGGAACGTCTCCCATTCCGGTGCTGACCATGCTTCAGCGAATGAAAACACCTCAGTCGGTGTACCTATGCCTGGACAATGACCATGCCGGACATGAGGCCAGTCTGCGGATGGCGGAACAGATAGGCGAGCGGTTCAATATTGCCTCGGATCGTCTGACTCCGGAGCAGAAGGATTGGAACGATGATCTATGTGTACTACGGGAAACGCCAAAACAAGGCTTGGCAATGGGAATGAGGTGATGCGATGCAGGACAATATATGGCCTCTGATTTTGTTTGCCGCGGCTGCGATCATTATAATCGGCGGACTGGTCATTGTAGCTTCGGTTCTTGCAAGGCTACCTCCGTAGCTCAATCCTTTGCCGGTAATTGCACCAGTGAATTCATTGCGCAACCGTTTGTACTCCCCGAAGAGATAGCCTATCTCCCGACCACCTACACCGATATCTCCAGCCGGTACATCGGTGTCAGGCCCTATATATTTGGCCAACTCCGACATAAAACTCTGACAAAACCGCATGACCTCGTTATCAGATTTTCCTTTAGGGTCAAAATCACTTCCTCCCTTGCCACCTCCGATCGGAAGACCTGTAAGGCTGTTTTTAAATACTTGTTCGAATCCCAAAAATTTAATGATGCTCTCATTCACCGAAGGATGAAATCGCAAGCCTCCCTTATAGGGGCCAAAGGCACTGCTAAACTGAATACGGTAGCCCCGGTTCACATGAATTTTCCCTTGGTCATCCTCCCACGGTACCCGGAACTTGATGATTCGCTCTGGCTCCACTAGGCAGTCCATAACTCCCTCTTGAATGTATTCCGGATGGGCATCTACAACGGCCGATAGAGAAGTCAGCACTTCTTGTACAGATTGGTGAAATTCAAACTCATGGGGGTTTCGCTGAATTACACGTTCCATTAACTGTTCCAAATATGGATTGTGAATGTTCATATCAGATACCTCCCAACCATTTTATCAGCTTGTCGAAACCAAAAGCATATATGCTAAATAAAACATTTTATGGTTTTCCCACTTTCTTGAAATAACCATCCTGTCCTTCCAGGTTAAGACCGGAAGGACAGGATAACATAACAGACCATAACTCACGTCAACACTTTAGGCCATTCGCGCCACGATCGCATCAAAGAACTCCTCAGAATTCACCGCAGTGACTTTGACTCCAGGCTCTGCCAGATTGACAAGATCCTTAGTCATAATGCCGTCGTTGATGGTCTTCAGGCATGCGTCCTCCAAACGCTGGGCGAAAGCGGACAGCTCGGGCAGATTGTCCAGCTCTCCCCGGCGGCGCAGGCCGCCCGTCCAAGCGAAGATGGTGGCGATGGGGTTGGTAGAGGTCTTCTCCCCCTTCTGCCAGCGGTAATAGTGCTGAGTTACAGTACCGTGGGAGGCCTCAAACTCCATAGTACCGTCAGGGGACACCAACACCGAGGTCATCATGGCCAGAGATCCGAAGGCGGTGGATACCAGATCGCTCATCACGTCGCCGTCGTAGTTTTTCAGGGCCCAGATGAAGCCGCCTTCGCTGCGGATGCAGCGGGCAATGGCGTCGTCGATGAGGGTGTAGAAGTACTTCAGACCCAACTGCTCAAATTTAGCCTGATAGTTCTTCTCATACTCCTCCTGGAAGATGGTGCGGAAGCGGCCGTCGTACACCTTGGCGATGGTGTCTTTAGTACAGAACCACAGGTCCTGCTTCTGATTCACCGCATACTCAAAGCAGGATTTGGCAAAGTCCCGGATACTAGAATCTAGATTGTACTCTGCCGCCCACACCGCCGGGCTGTCCGACTTCTGGACAGTGAGGGTCTGCTCCTTGCCGGACACCCCCCGGAAGGACAGGGTGCACACACCGGGCTCGTCGGTGGTCATGGCCACGCTCTCATACACGTCGCCGAAGGCGTGGCGGGCCACCGTGATGGGCCGCTTCCAGGACTTTACCGCCGGCTTGATGGCATCCACCAGAATGGGGGTGCGGAACACAGTGCCGCCGATGATGGAGCGGATGGTCACGTTGGGGCTCTTCCACATCTGGGTGAGCTGGGGGTACTCCTCCATGCGCTGCTTGTTGGGGGTGATGGTGGCGCACTTCACAGCTACGCCGTACTTCTTAGCGGCCAGAGCAGAATCAATGGTCACCTGGTCCCCGGTGGCGTTACGGTTGAGCAGGGATAGGTCATAGTATTCCGTCTTCAGGTCCACATAGGGCAGGATCAGCTTCTCCTTGATCATCTGCCACAGGATTCGGGTCATCTCATCCCCGTCCATCTCCACGATGGGAGTGGTCATTTTGATTTTTTCCATAGCTCCTCCTTAAAACTGTCACTGCTGGCGGGCCGCGTAGTAGTTCATCAGGCAGCCGTCCAGAATAATTTCCTTCTCGTCCGGGGTCAGGCCGGTGATGTGGAGCATCAGGTCCTCCACGCTCCCGTCCTTCCGGATCACCTTGGCGGGAATGTTTTCCTGCCCCTCCTCCACCGCTTTGCGGATGTTGGGCACATAGACGCAGTCCCCGTCCTCATAGGGGAAGGGCACGTTCTGGTCTAGGGTGAAGGGCAGGATGCCCCAGTTGATGCAGTTGCTGCGATAACGCTTGGTGGCAAACTCGTAGCAGATGTTGGCGAAGCCCCCCAGCACCTTCTGGCAGGAGGCCGCCTGCTCCCGGGCGGAGCCATCTCCAGGCTTGTTGGCAAAGACGCAGGAGCCAAACTGGGTGTTGGCCATCAGCTTCTCCCCGTCTCCCACCGCAGACAGGAGCTTCACCAGCTTCTCGGGCTTGGAGCCTGCCCGGCGCTGTTCCTCCACCTGGGCCACCGCCTTGGCCCGGCCCACATACTCGGGCACACGGCGGGACAGGGCAAACTCGGACAGGCGGATGGGGTTGGACCGGTAGGAGGAGGTCTCCCCGGAGGGGATCAGTTCGTCGGTGGTGGTCACCGGGTCGTGAATGACCGCCGCCAGCTCCAACAGGATGTTGTCGGTGAGGGGATACATCTTGGGCCAGTCGGTGATGTTGGGGCCCATGACCAGCTCCACCGAGGGGTCCGCCTTGCCGAAGCCGTAGTAAATTCGGTTGTCATAGACAGTCCGGTCGAAGTGATAGGGGTGGTGCTCCACAGTGTAGTCCAAGTCGGTGGCGGCGGTGATTCTGCCTCCGTTGGCCGCCGTAGCGGCAATGGACCGGGCGTCCATCAGGCACACGCCGGCAAACTGGCCCTCGCCGGGCTTGGAGCCCTCCCGATTGGGGAAGTTCCGGGTAGTATGGCGCAGGGACAGGCCGTTGTTGGCGGGCACATCCCCCGCCCCGAAGCAGGGGCCGCAGAAGCTTGGCTTGATGATGGCTCCGGTCTCCAGCAGGGCGGCAGTGGCCCCGATGCGGGTGAGCTCCAGAGACACAGGCACCGAGGTGGGATACACCGACAGGGTGAAGGTGTCATTGCCCACGCTGCCCCCCTTCAGGATCTGGGCCGCCTCGTCAATGTTGTCAAACAGGCCGCCGGAGCAGCCGGCGATGATGCCCTGGGTTGCCCACACGCCACCGTCGTGAATCTTGTCCCGCAACTGGATGCGGGCCTTTGGGAAACGGCGCTGTCCGTCCGCCTCAATCTCCGAGAGGATCTCGTCGGCGTTCTCCAGGAACTCGTGGATGGTGTAGGCGTTGGAGGGATGGAAGGGCAGGGCAATCATGGACTCTACCTTGTCCAGCTCAATGTGAATCATCCGGTCGTACCAGGCCATATTGCCGGGTTTCAGGGGCTTGTAGTCCTGGGGCCGCTGATGGGCTTCATAGAAGCCTTTCGTGACCTCGTCGGTCTCCCAGATGGAGGACAGGCAGGTGGTCTCAGTGGTCATCACGTCGATGCCGTTGCGGAAGTCGATGGGCAGGCTGCGGATGCCCGGGCCCACAAACTCCAGCACCCGGTTGTTCACAAAGCCGGAGGCAAAGGTAGCCTTGATGAGGGCCAGGGCCACGTCCTGGGGGCCGATGCCGTGGCGGGGCTCGCCGGTGAGGTACACCAGCACCACCTCGGGTAGATTCACATCCCAGGTACCCTTGAGCAGCTGCTTGGCCAGCTCGGGCCCCCCCTCCCCTACCGCCAGGGTGCCCAGGGCTCCGTAACGGGTGTGGGAGTCAGAGCCCAGGATCATGGCTCCGCATTTGGCCAGCTCCTCCCGGGCGTAGGAGTGGATGACGCTCTGGTTGGCGGGGACGAAAATGCCTCCGTACTTCTTGGCGGCGGACAGGCCGAACATGTGATCGTCCTCATTGATGGTGCCGCCCACAGCGCATAGGCTGTTGTGGCAGTTGGTCAGGGCGTAGGGAATGGGGAACTCCTTCATGCCCGAGGCCCGGGCCTGCTGAATAATGCCTACGTAGGTAATGTCATGAGAGACCATGGCGTCAAATTTGATCTGCAGCTTGTTGGGATCCGGAGACTGGCTGTGAGCCTGAAGAATCCGGTACGCCATCGTCTCCTGTTTGGCCTCTTGTGAGGAAACGGGTGCGGTATTGCTGGGAACTCCATTAACCAGGAATGTTCCTGACTCATAACAAGTAATCATGTTGTAACACTTCTCCCTTATCTCGGGTGATACTGTGTGCCTCTAAACCACGGCATTTTTCTCTGGAATTGACTTAAGATAGACAGAGCATCTAAACCAATTCTCTCCGTGGGTCAAATGGGGGAGGCACTCCCCAAGAAGTGTATAAAGCGCAAAAGGCATCCTATTCTTTTTTTCATCAAGCAGGAAGTTCCTCTAGAAACTCAAACGATCTCTTGGGGCAGAATGCCGGGCAGAAACCGACTATAATTTGGTAGCTGCCAAACCTGCTTCCCTGAAAATGGGATAAAACAGGCGCGGATGGCAGGTTTATCATGCCATCCGCGCCGTTTATCGGGTTATTTAGGGCTGGATGGAAATACGCCGGATGTCGTAATACTCGTCCAGGGACCACTTGCCGCGGTCACAGCCCAGACCGCTCTGCTTGATGCCGATGTGGGGCATGTTGGGGCCGGCACCCGGATCGTTCACCTGCAGCTCGCCCACTTCCACCTCCTCGATCACCCGGCCGATGACCCGGGAGTCGTGGGTAAACAGATAGCCGGTGAGGCCCAAGTCGGTCTTGTTGGAGCGCTCAATGACCTCATCCAGATCCTTAAAGGTGAGGATGGAGTAGATGGGGCCGAAGATCTCCTGCTGGGTGATGGACATCTCGTCGGTCACCCCATCCAGGACGGCGGGAACAAAGAAGGCGCCGTTCTTCAGGTTGTCGGGCAATTCGGGGATATTGCCGCCGTAGAGGAGCTTGGCTCCCTGGCTCTGGGCCTCCTCCACCAGATGGATCATGCGGTCCCGGGTCTTGACGTTGATCATGGGACCCATGGCGTTGGGCATGTCGTCGCCCCAGCCCACCTGGATCTTCTTCACGTCCTCCAGAAGCAGCTTCACAAACTCGTCATGGATGGACTCGTGGACAAAGATGCGGTTAATGTTGGCGCAGCCCTGGCCGCTGATGCGGACCTTCCGGTCAGCCACATACTTAGCGGTCTTCTCCAGATCGCAGTCGGGCATAATGATACAGGGTGCATTGCCACCCAGCTCCATGGAGAAGCGCTTAATGGAGGTGGAGGCGTTCTGCATGACCTCCACGCCCACGGCGGAGGAGCCTATGACCGCCACCATGGCGGGGATCTTGCTCTGGCTCAGGTGGTTGCCGATGACGCTGGCCTTGCCGGTGACCAGGTTGACCACGCCGGCGGGCAGGCCGACCTTCTCACACAGCTCGCCCACCTTCAGGCTGGCCAGAGGGGTCTCGGTGCTGGGCTTCAGCACACAGGTGCAGCCGGAGGCCATGGCGGGGCACAGCTTCAGCCCCACGTTGCTGATGGGCATGTTCCAGGCCAGGTGGCCCACCACCACGCCCACCGGGCGCTTGAGCACCACATGGAAGTTGCCCCGGCGGCCGCCGTACTCAGGAATGTCCGTGCCATAGACCCGCTTGGCCTCCTCGGCGTAGAAGCCAAAGTAGCCGATGAAGGCGTTGAAGTCGTTGGCGGCCTCCTTCCGGGACTTGCCGCCCTCCTTGGCCATCAGGTCCACGATCTCGTCCTTCTCTGCCAGACAGGCGTCCTTCAGCTTCATCATCCAGCCGATGCGCTCGTTCAGACTCAAGCGGGACCAGGCGGGGAAGGCGGCCTGGGCGGCCTCCAGGGCCTCGTCCGCCTGCTGGATGGAGGCGGTGGTGATGGTCTCCAGCAGCTCTCCGGTGGCGGGACAGGTCACGTCCAGCTTGTCTCCCGCGCCCTCCACACACTTGCCGTTAATATACATTTTATACATGGAAAACTCTCCTTTTGGGTTCTGACTGCCGGCCTTCCCGGGCCCCGATTGGGGCCCGTCGGCCAGGCTGTCTTGGGTGGGAGGTCATCAATAAGCGCTCTTGTAGATGTTGATCAGATCCTGCACGGTGCCCTTGCAGGGGTTGGTGAAGAAGGGCTTGCCCTGGATGCAGTCCTGAGCCATCTGCTCGAACTTGGAAGGATCCACGCCGGCGTCCTTCAGGTTGCGGGGCAGACCCACGTCGGCGCACATCTCGGCCATGGCCTCGCAGGCGGCCTTGGCGGCCTGCACATCGGTCATGTCCCGGGTGTCCACGCCCATGATCTCCGCCACCTTGGCAAACTTGGCGGGGTTGGCGCGCCAGGTGTACTTTACCACGTGGGGCAGCATGAGGGCCACCGCCTTGCCGTGGGACACGTGGAAGTGGGCGCCCAGAGGCTTAGCCAGGCCGTGTACAATGCCCAGAGCGGCCTGGGACAGGCACATGCCGCCCAGAGTGGCGCCGATCATCATGGCCTGACCGGCCTCGGCGTTGCCGGGATTGGCTGCAAACTGACGGATGTTCTCAGAGATGAGGCGCATGCCCTCCAGGGCCATAAAGTCGCTGAAGGCCCAGGCACCGTTGGTGGAGATGTAGGCCTCGAAGCAGTGGACGAAGGCGTCGATGCCGCAGGCGGCGGCCACGGGGCCGGGGACGGTGGCCATCATCTTGGCGTCCAGGATAGACATGACCGGCACATAGTAGGGGCTCTGGTCTCGGACTTTCTTCACGTTGTCGGTGTCGTTAATGGCGATGTTCCAGCTGGACTCGCTGCCGGTGCCGGCAGTGGTGGGGATGGCGAAGCAGGGCACGGGCATATTCTTAAAGCGGTTCACACCAGTGTAGTCGCCCTTGTAGTCCAGAATCTTGGTGCCGGGGTTAGCGATCAGGATAGCAGCACCCTTGGCAGAGTCCATGGAGCTGCCGCCGCCCACGCCCAAGACACAGTCCACGCCATTCTGGAGGCCGGTGTCGCCGATGCGGTCCATCAGGTGAGCGGAGGGGTCGGCCTCGATCTGGTCGAACACCACGTACTCCACCTCAGCATCCTTCAGGGACTGGAACACCACGTCCAGCACACCCAGCTTCACCAGAAGCTCCTCGGTGACCACCAGCACCTTGTTCAGGCCGCGCTTCTTGATCTCGCCGCCGATGGTGGAAGCCAGACCGATGCCGCAGTTTAGACGGCCCTGATTGTGGAAATGACCCGGATTGAAATTGAACATAGTGAACGCTCCTTTTCTCAATATTTTTATGATTTAGGTCTCTGCTGTCCCCCGCCCTCTGCGAGGGGCAGCAGCTGATGTACCGGGAAAAAACGCTTACTTGACGCGGGTGGCCTCGATGACGCTCTCGTCGATCTCCAGACCGAAGCCGGGCTTGTCCTGCATGGTGATCATGCCGGTGGCGGGGTCGAAGTCCATGGGCAGAGGGGTCAGATCCCAGCGCAGGGGGTTGCGCTGATCCTTGGCCCAGTCGGCCTGCATGTGCTCGAACATGTAGCAGTCGTTGAAGGCAGCGGCGATGTGCAGAGTGGAGGCCAGACACACGGCGGAGCAGCTGCCGGTGTGAGTCAGGTACTTCACGTTGTAGGCGTTGGCCAGGCCGTGGATCTTCAGGGCCTCGGTCACGCCGCCGCATCGGCAGATGTTGGGCTGAATGATGTCGATCTTGCCTCGGGTGATGAGGTCCTTGGCGCCCCAGCGGAGGAAGTGGGCCTCGCCGCCGGCGATGGGTACGCTCAGGTTCTCGGACAGCAGGCGGTAGCCGTCGTAGTCGTCGGGATGGACGGGCTCCTCGAACCAGCGGATGTTGCACTCCTCCAGCACGCGGCCTACCCGGAGGGCGGTCTTGGAGTCATAGCCGCAGTTGGCATCGGTGGTCAGCTCGATGTCGTCGCCCACCACTTCGCGCACGGCGCGGACGGTGGCCATATCGTTCTCGGGCACCTGGCCAATCTTGATCTTCATGGAGCGGAAGCCGGCCTCCTTGAACTTCTGGGCGGTCTCCTTGACCACCTCCAGGCCGCGGAAGCGGATGGAGGAGGCGTAAGCCATAAAGGTGGGACGGCCGCCGGCGCCCAGCAGCTTATACACCGGGACGTTCAGGGCCTTGCCCTTGATGTCCCACAGAGCACAGTCAATGCCGGACATGGCCTCCACATAGAAGCCCTGGTAGTGGCCCCGGTTCATCATGGCGCCGAACATGAGTTCCCAGATGCGCTCGTTGTCGAAGGGGTCTTTGCCGATGAGCAGGGGGGCGATGTAGTTGACGATGTCGCGGGTGGCCGTGGGGGAGAAACGTACCATGCACTCGCCCCAGCCGGTGATCCCCTCGTCGGTCTCCACCTTCACCAGGGTGGCCCGGTACTCCTTAAAGACCAGGTGCTCCAGCTCGCTGGCATAGGGGATGCTGATGGGGGCCCTGATGGGGTTCTTGATCTCCTCCACACAGGTAATGGCCTCTACCTTTGTAATTTTCATGTGGTACCTCCTTAAATTTGAAAGATGATTTTTGAAACTCTTGCTAAAAACAAACGCTTTGCTTTTCCCTTTGTTGTCTATATTGTACTCCCGCTTCATTTATTAGTAAAGCAGAATTATATGATTATGTTCATTAGTATTTTATAATGAATAATATCCAATTTCTTCTTTTATCTTTATTTAATTCCTTTCAATTGTCGCAAATAGAAAGGAGGAGTGGAGTCGACTTTCGGCAAGGCTCCACCCCTCTAAGGTTCCGTCCGGCGTTCCTATACTGCCCCAGGGAAATGGTTCTTTCGGCGGAACGCTCTAATAGCCGAAGAGGGCGGGCAGGCCAGTGACAAAGAGCGGTACATAGGTACAGATAAACAAGACAATGATTTCTGCTGTGATAAATGGTATAACTCCCTTAAAAATTGCCAACATAGGCCGTTTTGTGATGTTCGCGCCAATGAACAGGGACAGGCCAAAAGGAGGAGTCGCTACGCCCATCATCAGGTTCAGCACGAAGATAACTGCTATGTGAAGCGGGTTGCAGCCCAGGTCCAGGGCGATGGGTACCAGCAGGGGGGCAAAGATCAGGATGCAGCAGGACGCCTCCATCAGGCAGCCCAGGATCAGCAGGATGATGTTCAGGATGAGCAGGTACACATAGGGACTTGTGGTGATGGACTCCACCGCCATCGTAATGGTATCCGCCAGATGGGTCATGGCCACCAGCCAGCTGAAAGGCTTGGACACCCCGATGATCAGGTAGATAGCCGCAGAGCTGACCATAGCCTCTAGGGTGCATTTCAGGAAGTTGTTTACTGTCAGCGTCTTATAGTAGATGCCGCCCAGTAGCAGAGCATACAGGCAGACGATGGCAGCGGACTCGGTGGGGGTAAACAGGCCGGAGAAGATACCGCCCAGCACAATCACGGGGCTCATCAGGGCCGGGAGGGCCTTAATCACAATCTTGCCCTTCTCCCCTAGAGAGACCTTTTCCGTGTTGACAATGCCGTAACCTTTCTTTTTGCAAATGACATAGGAGACAATCGCCAGGGAGACCCCCAGCATAATTCCAGGGAGTACACCTCCTACGAACATAGCACCTACCGACATTCCCATGCTGGAGGCGTAAATTACCATAGGGATGCTGGGGGGAATGATAGGGCCAATTACAGAAGCTGCAGCTGTCAGACCTACAGAAAAGTCGGTATCATACCCTTCCTCGTCCATTTTAGGAATCAGCATTTTACCAATCGCCGTCATATCGGCCACAGCTGAACCGGAGATGGCCGCAAAAAACACGTTGGCCACAATGTTCACATAGGCCAGAGAAGCCCGCAGGTGACCTACCAGTACCCGCGCAAAAGCCACAATATCGTTGACCAGCCCCAGTTCCATCATAAGGGCGCCACCGAACATAAACAGCGCAATGGCTAAATATGCGTAGCTGTCAATGCCCTGATAATACTGCTGGAAAATAATCATCATAGGGATTTCATTCCAAAATACCACGCCGCTGACCACCGCCATGCCGATGCCAAAGGCGACGTTGACACCCAGGAACATGAAGAAGAACATCAGGGGAACAAGTGCAATACCCAGACTCATAACGTTATACCTCCTTCTCCGCCGGCATGTCCGGCTGATTGAGCACCAAGCAGTTCAGTTGATGCAGAATCTGATTAATCAGATGGATCAGCATAAATGCCCCGCCCAGCACCATACCACCTGCGGGCACCACCAAGGTAATGGGAAGGCCCACAGCCCGGAACATTGTATACGCGGGCAGTGCGCGGAATCCGCAGTACACAAAGCAACTGACAAAAACAAGCTCTAAAATATAAACAATGGTGCGGTAAAAAGTACCGCCGCGCTTCTTGCCGCGATTCATAAAAAAGTCAAAGCGGGTCAGCTCAAACTTCTTCATGGCCACGCTACCGCCGATGAACATACTAGCCACCATACTAAAGCGGGCGACCTCTTCCGGCCACAACAGCCCCCAATCCGTAAAGGTGCGGGAGAAAACGCCGACCAAAATGGAGCCGAAGATCATCAACATCAGAATAATAGACATGACTTCGCCAATTTTTCCGCAGATGTTGCTGATCTTACCAACAAAACGGCACAGTGCCTGCATAAATATCCCTCCTCATGTTCTGAATCCGCTCAGTTTTCTAATGCGGTAATTTTATCTACCAATTCCTGAGAGATAGATTTTCCCACAAAATCGTCCCAGAGCACCTGGGTAGACTCCCACCAAAGCGCCCGTTCTTCTTCTGTGAGTTCCACAATTTCAGAGGACTCCGAAATACGTTCATAAACTTCCTCGTTCCAGGCATCCCAGAGACCATCCTTATAGGCTTCGGCCTCCTCGCCGCATTCCATCACAATCCCCAGAAGCTCCGGCCCCAGCTTTTCCACTGCGTCCGAACTCATGGCCTTTACAGAAATTGCATAGGTCACTTCGGTAGGGGTGATATAATCCAGATTCTCCTGAAGCTTGCTGCTGTCAATCCAGCTGGCCTGGAGATAAATTCCGTTGATTAGGTTTTGCTGCAGGGCGGTATACAGCTCCGAGAAGTCGACTGTAACGGCGTTAACCCCCAAATGCGCGTACAGGGCATTTTCCAGAGGCGAACCGGTCGTCCGGAAAGACAGGCCTTTCATATCCTCCGGGACGCGAACTTCTTTTGATGTCGTCCCCACCACCCGGGGAGCACCGGAGTCTATGTCGTACATGATGACGGTTAAGCCGGTGTCCTCCCGAATTGCCTCGGTAAGTTCTGTACGGATCTCTTCATTCTGAAATACCCGACGGGCGTGAGCTACATCCTGGAAAATACCTGGAAGCTCTGTAAAATTCAGAACGTCGGAGTACTCGGTGAAGTTGCCGGCAGAGCATTTGGCCATATCCAATGTACCCACAATCGCAGCCTGGGTGATGATTTTATCCGCCCCCAACATGCCATTGTTATAGTATTCCACCCGAACTCGGCCGTCGGTGCGCTCCTCCACCAGCTGAGCGAAGTACTTATTTCCCTCTGCATCTGGTTCCCCATCCACAGAGGTGTCCGCAAAGCGCAGGACAATGGTGTCATCGGAACTGCATCCAGACAGACACAGTCCACAGCACATAGCGGCTGCCAGAAGCCCGCCTACCGCCGTATTCCACTTTTTTCTCTTCACGATCACGTTCCTCCCTTTCAAATATTTTTTCTGTCACGAAACCGCCTTGTCCGGGAACAGATCGAACACTACAAAATCGTGTCCCGGTAGAATTTTTGCCCCCTGCTTTTCCAGCTTCTCCAGCTTGGCAAAGGAGCGGTAGTAGTCGTCCAGACTGTGGCAGATCCCGGCGGGAATCCGCTCGGTCCAATTCTCCATGCAGTTGATAAGATCCCCGGTCATCACGTAGGTACCCTGAGGGGTATCCACCACCACACCCTGGGAACCGGGAGAGTGCCCAGGCAGCGGGGTGACCCACAGGCCGTCCTCCAGGGTCTGCTCCCCGTCGATCAGGCGGAGCTGATGGAAATATTGCAGAAAATAGGGAATCTCGTCCTTCACATTGGTCTCATAATGCTTGGCGTCCGGCGGACAGGGGTCCATGGCGTACATGAGCTCAGTGCGTTGAACATAGACCGGCACCGTCTTGGGCAGCTCCAGCACTCCTTTGGCGTGATCCCAGTGCAGGTGGGTGAGGATCACCTTATCGATCTCCTCCGGCTTGACCCCATGCTTGGCCAGAGCGGGAATCAGATACTGATCCGGGTCCCGGCGTACTGGATTGTGGCGCTGAGAACTCAGCTCCAGGTCACCGGTAATTCCGGTATCCACCAGAACATAGCGTCCATCCTTCAGATTCTTCAGCAAAAAGGCCACATGGGGGACCTCAAACTGCTCACTGGCAGTGGGTCCCTGCTTCATAATGAAGCCACCGCGCCAAACAGTTGTAATTCCTAATTTCAACGGGGTAATGGTCCACATATTTTCTCCTACCTTTTCAGATGTATGCCTCCCTCTAGAAGAGACCCCCTTCTCAGAGGCTCGCATCTCCGGTTCCGCACCTGAATCCAGCGTGTAAGGGGCGCTTCCCTTAGGCCGCACCCTACGCCACTTCAGCACACCCTCCTCTCTTTTGTGCAATCTGCCGGATTTTTTCTTGGTCTGCTTTCTTACTTTATCCGCATTTTACATCAAAACAAAACTTTAGTAAATCAGAAATACTTGAAGAAGTACATAATTGATTTCGTAATACTCCAAAATTTTCTTGATTTTTTTGGGCAATAAGTCTATAATGCAAGAGAAAGCATTTTCTTTTTTTGCAAAATTGCCACATTTTTGGAGGGCTGAACGATGACACTGCGCCATTTGCGGATTTTTGTTGAAGTGGTAAACTGCGGCAAAATGAGTGAGGCCGCCTCTCGTATGTACATCTCCCAGTCCTCTATCAGTCAGGCTATCTCCGACCTTGAAAATTACTACCAAACCCGTCTGTTTGACCGCCTGTCCAAACGGTTGTACCTCACAGAGGCAGGAAAGGAATTCTACAGCCTAGCCTCCAAAGTAATTTTGGCCTATGATGAGATGGACAAGTATATGGAACATATGACTGATCAGCAGATTCTGCGGGTGGGAGCCACCTTCACCATCGGAGCTACCATCCTGCCTCGACTGTTCCGTGCCCTAGACACTGAGTGTCCAGATGTTACTACTAAAGTGGTAGTAGATCGGACCCCTCTGCTGGAGAAGCAACTACTGCAGGGGGAACTGGATCTGTCCCTGGTCGAGGGGTCAGTAAAAAGCCCCGATCTAGTAGTAGAGTCCATTTTAAAAGATGAGCTTTTTCTAGTTTGCTCTCCCTACCATCCTTTTGCCAGCCGCATGCAGGTAAAATTGGAAGATTTGGATGGCCAGGATTTTGTTATGCGGGAACCCACCAGCAAGACCAGGAAAATTTTTGAGTCCTATTTGTCCCAGGGAAATGTTAAAGTGACAGAAAAGTGGACCTGCAATAACCTGGAAACCATCAAGGCTGCCGTCATTGGCGGCTATGGACTGTCTGTCCTCTCCGCCCGCTACATTCGTCAGGAACAGGAAAAAGGAATCCTTCGCGCGATTCCTATTGAGGGAATTCATATGGTCCGGGACTTTTCTTTGGCCTTCCACAAGAGCAAGTACCAATTTCCCGCTTTCCAAACCTTTGTCCATCTGTGCCGAAACTATCAAAATGAACCAGAGGACTTTTATGACTGATTTTCTCCAATTGTTCTGCTATCTGCTACTATGTAGAGTTGAACTCCTCTCTTTAAAACTTCAAAAATGGGTCTGTTGCAACATGCAGTTTTCAGCCCCGGAAAGAAAATTTTTGTTTTAAAAAAGTTAGCGAAAACCGCCAGTTCGACGGTTCTCGCTAACTTTTTCTTTGACCCATTTTTTCAAAATTCTATTTTGCAACAGGCCCTATTTTATTCGACCCGGTGGAATTACCCTAGCAGACCTTTGGCAAAGAAGGAGGCAAAAGTAAGGGAGGACAGGAACAGTGCAATCCAAGTGCAACCACCTAGCGCTACTGGGCGCAGCCCGTTAACGAACAGATCTCGGAATGTAATCTTAAAGCCGACTCCTGCCAAGGCTAGAGTTACAAAAAACTTATAGCCGTTGGTGAAAAAGGGCTGGAACACCGTCTGATAGAATGCGTTGTCCGCCACTGTGTTGGACAGATACGTATTCAGCAGTACTGTACCCAGGAAGAACAAAATGAATTTGGGCAATGCCTTCCAGATGGTCCGTCCCAGGGACATGGTTTGTACCCCCTCCTGCTCCCCGCTTTTCCGGTCCACAGAGAGCATAGAGAACACCACGGCCAGCACGATAATCATTGAGGTACGCACCACTTTGATTGTGGCGGGCAAGGCATAACCTTCTAAACCATTTAGCGCCGCATAGGTCTCCTGGGCAGCTACTACGGATGAGGTATCATTGATAGCAGTACCTGCTAGGAACCCAAACTGCACTTCGTCAAAGCCTAAGTACATGGCCAGATAGGGATAGGACAGGCAGGCCAGCAGGTCGAACAGGAAAATCGCTGTCATAGCATAGGCTGTCTCCTCCTCTTTGGCCCGGACGATGGGGGACAGAGCCGCAATAGCTGTCCCACCGCATACACAGGTGCCTCCGCCCACCAGCGTGCTGGTGTTCTGGGACACGTGGAGCACCTTCCGGCCCACTAGGTTGGCAATGAGGAAGGCCAGCAGGACATTGAAGATGACCAGCGGCAGGGCATAGGCCGCACCGAAGATGTCGGTAATGGACAGTGTTGCGCCTAGGCACACAATACCAAGGCTCAGGTATTTTTTGCCCACATAGGAGGTCCCTCCCGTAAAGGACTTGGTGAGCCAGGATTTCGGCAGGCAATTGACCAGCACGATGCCGATGATCAGCGCCACCATGGAAGCTCCCACATACTGCTCGTGCTTGCTGATCACCGTCGCCACTACGGCAATAACCAGGCACAGAGCCAGCGCCCGATAGCGGCCGGGGGTGAGCTTGAAGGGCCGCCCCGCCTTTTGTGCCGCCAGCGTCTCCTCGATCACAGCGTAGAGAAACGCGATGCCTACACACACCAGAATAATTGCCCAGACAGAATACGTGACTCCGAGTATCATAGCAGGTACCTCTCTTTCATCTGCGTTGCAGAGTGTTCTTGTGCACTATTGTAGCATCCAACTGTTATACTGTAAAACATTAATATCCTAAACAATTTCATATGTATTTGCTTAAGTATCAAAGGGGGCGCCGCACCCGTTTTCCCTCTCCCATCCTCTATATAAAAATGGTAAACGCCGGCCTGGAAACGGGCGTCCCATTCCAAAATTTTTATCTCTTCTGAAATCCTTATTAACTTCATACGGATATTCATATTTTACATAGCAATCGTTCCATGTTATTCTTTGTTTAGAAAATAACAATAATCTGCAAAACGCAGATGGAAAGGGAATGAGGTTTTTATGAACG